>Ga0078972_1000259_pt1 | contig 221188 bp, 211 predicted proteins | sample YelNatPaOPGAMG01_FD_67568 | JGI IMG/M metagenome (GOLD analysis project Ga0078972, IMG submission 67568) | Hot spring thermophilic microbial communities from Obsidian Pool, Yellowstone National Park, USA - OP-RAMG-01 (SPADES assembly) (version 2) | ecosystem: Environmental > Aquatic > Thermal...
ACCCACAGCTCATCCGAGTCTTTTGCACCAGGCACCGGTTCGGGCCTCCACGCGGGATTAGCCGCGCTTCACCCTGGCCATGGGTAGATCACTTCGCTTCGGGTCTCATCCGTGGAACTCGTCGCCCTATTCGGACTCGCTTTCGCTACGGCTCCGGAATTTCCTTAACCTCGCTCCACAGATGAACTCGCCGGCTCATTAAGCAAAAGGCACGCCGTCACACGGTCGATTGCTCGACGCTGTGCTCCGACTGGTTGTAAGCAGACGGTTTCAGGTTCTATTTCACTCCCCTAACCGGGGTTCTTTTCGCCTTTCCCTCACGGTACTGGTTCACTATCGGTCAGTGCGTAGTATTTAGCCTTGGAGAGTGGTCTCCCCAGATTCCCACCGGGTTACTCGGGCCCGGTGGTACTCAGGTGCGCGGTCCGGTCCATCGAGAGTCTTCGGCTACGGGGCTATCACCCGCTTTGGCGGATCTTCCCAGATCCTTCGCCTGACTCTGACTTTTCCGGGGACGGTTCAAGGTCCATCCTTCCGCGTCCTACAACCCCGATGCCACAACGGCCTTGACCTTGGCATGACATCGGTTTGGGCTCTCTCCCCTTTCGCTCGCCACTACTTAGGGAATCTCTGTGATTTCTTTTCCTCCGGATACTGAGATGTTTCACTTCTCCGGGTTCGCCGTCCGACCCTATGTATTCAGGTCGGACTCGCCGGGCTTCTCCCGGCGGGGTTCCCCCATTCGGACATCTCCGGATCATCGCCTGTGAGCGGCTCCCCGAAGCTTTTCGCAGCTTGCCACGTCCTTCATCGCCTCGCACTGCCTAGGCATCCACCGTCTGCCCTTTGTTTCTTGAATCGCGTCATTCGCCCTTGCTCCAACGCACTTGCTTTCCTCCGGACAGCGAGTCCCCTCGCCATCCGGGCCCTTCTTTCTCTCTTCCTATTCTTTTGTCAACGAACTCCCACACCCTTTTTCGCCCTTCGGTCTTTCCAGGGCCAGGTGGTGGAGATGAGCGGGATCGAACCGCCGACCTCCTGCGTGCAAGGCAGGCGCTCTCCCAGCTGAGCTACATCCCCGTGCGGGCTTCCTTATGGTGGGCCTGGATCGACTCGAACGATCGACCTCACGCTTATCAGGCGTGTGCTCTAACCACCTGAGCTACAGGCCCGGCCGTCCCGATCTCCTCCAGGTCGACTCCCGGCTCTTCCTTTCTCCGGAACTCTCCCACCTTCGGGATCTTTCACAGTACTAAACAGGAGCGCAGATCACGGAACCCTTCGTCTTTTTGTCGTTCTCCTAGAAAGGAGGTGATCCAGCCACAGGTTCCCCTACGGCTACCTTGTTACGACTTCACCCCAATCATCGGCCATACCTTGGGCGGCTTCGTCCCCTTGCGGGGTTCGGACACCGACTTCGGGTACAACAGACTTTCGTGGTGTGACGGGCGGTGTGTACAAGGCCCGGGAACGTATTCACCGCATCGTTCTGATATGCGATTACTAGCGATTCCGACTTCATGAGGTCGAGTTGCAGACCTCAATCCGAACTGAGACCGGCTTTGTCAGATTTGCTCCCCCTTACGGGATTGCCTCCGTCTGTACCGGCCATTGTTGCACGTGTGTCGCCCTGGATATAAAGGCCATGATGACTTGACGTCATCCCCACCTTCCTCCAACTCTTCGCTGGCAGTCCCCTTCGAGTGCCCGGCTTTACCCGGTAGCAACAAAGGGCAGGGGTTGCGCTCGTTGCGGGACTTAACCCAACACCTCACGGCACGAGCTGACGACAGCCATGCAGCACCTGTGACGCCTCCCCTTGCGGGGTCGTTCCCCTTTCGGTTCACTACCAGCGCCATGTCAAACCCAGGTAAGGTTCCTCGCGTTGCGTCGAATTAAACCACATGCACCACCGCTTGTGCGGGCCCCCGTCAATTCCTTTGAGTTTCAACCTTGCGGCCGTACTCCCCAGGCGGGGAACTTATTGCGTTAGCTGCGGCACGGGGATTGCTCCCCACACTTAGTTCCCATCGTTTAGGGCGTGGACTACCAGGGTATCTAATCCTGTTTGCTCCCCACGCTTTCGTCTCTCAGTGTCAGGTCTGTTCCAGGAAGCCGCCTTCGCCACCGGCCTTCTTTCTGATCTCTACGCATTTCACCGCTACACCAGAAATTCCGCTTCCCTCTCCCAGCCTCGAGTCTCCCAGTCTCCTTGGCCTCACCATGGTTAAGCCACGGCTTTTTACCAAAGACTTGAAAAACCACCTACAGACCCTTTACGCCCAGTCACTCCGAACAACGCTTGCCACCCCTGTCTTACCGCGGCTGCTGGCACAGAGTTAGCCGTGGCTTATTCGCAAGGTACCGTCATCCCCGCCGGGTCTTGACCGGCAGGACTTCGTCCCTTACAAAAGTGGTTTACAACCCGAAAGCCTTCTTCCCACACGCGGCGTTGCTGCGTCAGGGTTGCCCCCATTGCGCAAAATTCCTCACTGCTGCCTCCCGTAGGAGTCTGGCCCGTGTCTCAGTGCCAGTGTGGCTGATCGTCCTCTCAGACCAGCTACCCGTCTTTGCCTTGGTAGGCCGTTACCCTACCAACTAGCTGATGGGCCATGGGCTCCTCCCAGAGCGGAAGCATGTTGCCAGAGGCCTCCCTTTCCCCGGATCCCTCCCGGAACCCGGACGATATTCGGTATTAGCCCCCCTTTCGGGAGGATATCCCCATCTCCAGGGCAGATTCCCATGTCTTACTCACCCGTTCGCCACCTTACCGGGGGATTGCTCCCCTTTCACGTTGGACTTGCATGTGTTAAGCACGCCGCCAGCGTTCGTTCTGAGCCAGGATCAAACTCTCCAGTTTCATCTCATTGGCTCGGGCCCGCGATCTGCATTGCTCCTATTTAGTTGTCAACGATCCCCGCTCCCCCCGACCCCTCTTTCCGGCCCGGTTTCGAGCGAACCTTTTGATCCTACCCAAAAGGCCCTTCCCTGTCAAGCCCCCGCCGCCTCCCCCTTCCGGGTTCCCCGGCCGGCTCCGCTCAACAAGGGTCCATTTTATACGCCTTCCCTCTTTTTTTGTCAAATGCTTTCGGAAAATCCCTCTGCCGCCTTGATTTCCAACTCACTGAGACATTTTCGGCCCAGGAGGTCAAAGGAACAGTTCTCCTCAGGTCGCTCCCATACAACACAAAACCGAACATTTTTCAAAAAACCCTTTCATTGTGGTTTGTTGACTCGTTCAAAATAACGGTTATAATCGGAGTGCAATATTTTAGATATCTCATTGATATCTATTTAAACACCTACTGGATCAGGAAAATACAGGACCGGAAGAAAAACCTTTTTAAGGTCGGAAATGAATTGATTCTTCCGGACTGGCCCTCATCCCCGGAACACAAAAAACGAGGAGTCCCGAAATGAAGATGGAAGAAATTCGCAAAATTGCTGCCGAAAAAGGCGTTTCCCCTGGAAAATACAGGAAGGCGGAGCTGATCCTGGCCATACAGAGGAGCGAGGGAAACAGGGACTGCTTCGGATCGGGTCTCGCTGACCGCTGCGGACAGACCGAGTGTCTCTGGCGCCCGGACTGCGCCTGAACCGTCTTCCACTTCTCGGCACCCTCTCCTGATTAGGAAAGAACAGCCATGCCGGCCTTCCAGGAGCGGACCAGGGCCGGAGCCTCGGAGACAATTGAGCGATGGCGGGGGACCCATCCCAGGATCCTCCCGGAATAATCTCCGGGGATGCACTGATCGAGAAGGAGTCCCTCCGCAAATCCTCCCAGCTTCTTTCGTGCCTCTTCACCGGGAACCGACGTGATGAGGCCTTCGTATCCAAGGGCCTTGCTCAGGGACCGGGCAATCATTGCCACCGTCGGACAGCTCCCGTCCGTGGCATTGTGGATCGTAGCCACGGGTCCCTGTTCCGCCGCCCGGACATAGAGATCGGCCAGATCGTCCCGATGGACGGGGGACCAGTGGTTCTGGCCATTTCCGATCACCTCCACTCCCCGCTCGGGGGAGGAATTTGCCATCAGGAATCCGGTGATTCCGCCGGCCCCTCCAAAGACCAGCCCGGGACGAATCACGACGGGCGTGATTCCCTGACCTGCCGACTCGAGAACCAGCCGTTCGACCGGAGGTCGCCAGGCCACTATTGAAGGGGCATGATCCGGAATCCTGTTGTCGGCAGGCAAATGCTCCCGGGTGTTCCCCAGGACCCAGACGCCGCTTGTATAGAGGAATCGACGCAGACCCTTAGAACTCTCCAGCGACTCAAGGAAGAAAGTCACGCATTCCCGGTCAATGGATCCTCCCTCCCCTCCTTGATCCATCGCTGTATGGACAAGGATGTCGCAATCCCGGATCTCCGCCGCAAGCCTCCGGAATTCTCCCAGGTCCCAGATCACGGCCCGGGCTCCGAACCGCTCGACCCGTCCAGCCTTCTCGGGACTTCTGACCGTCGCCGCCACAGAATGTCCGGCCCGGCAGAAGGCTTCCGTGACAGCATTCCCGATATACCCTGATCCCCCTGTCACCAGAACACGCACCTCATCCTCCTTCCTCGCCCCTTTTGGGCTTCTTCCCAGATGTCGGAGAAGTTCAGGGCCGGAAAGGTCCGATCCCCTCCCTCTGGAATTTCCCCCCTCTATTCTTGACCCGCCAGCTGCTTTCGCCGGTATTCCCCCTGCCGGACAAGCATCCATCCCGGATATTCGGGAGGAAGAGCGCTTACCCTGTCAAGCCGAACCAGGTCATCCGGAGAAAGACGGAACCGGGAGGCGCCCAGGTTCTCCGCAAGTTGCTCCTCCGATTTTGCCCCGAGAATAACGCTGGTGACAGAGGATTGATGCAGAAGCCAGGCGATCGCGACCTGGGCCACCGAAACATGCAGCTCCTTTGCCATCTTCCTCAAGACATCTATGACATCATACGCCCGGGGCAAATCCACCGGAGGAAAGTCGAAGGAACTCCTCCGGCTTCCCGCCGGAGCCTCGAGTCCCCGGCCGTACTTTCCGCTCAGAAGCCCCCCGGCCAGCGGACTCCAGACGAGAAGGCCCATTTCTTCCTCTTCCAGCATCGGCAGGATCTCCCTCTCCAGGTCACGGCCGGCGACCGTGTAGTAGGCCTGGAGAGATTCGAACCGGGAGAGGCTCTCCCTTTCCGAAATTCCCCGAGCCTTCATGACCTGCCAGGCGGCCCAGTTCGAGACCCCCACATAGCGGACCATTCCCAGGCGGACAAGGTCGTCCAGGGTCTGAACGGTCTCTTCGACAGGTGTGGCCGGATCGAATCCATGGACCTGATAGAGGTCGATATGGTCGAGGCCGAGACGGGAGAGGCTTTCCCTGACCGCATTCATGATGTGATGGCGGGAAAGACCCCGGGAGTTCGGTCCCGGAGAGGTCTCCCCGAAGACCTTGGTGGCGATCACGACCTCCCCCCGGGGAATCCCGAGACGGCGGAGGGAGCCTCCGAGAAGGACCTCGGCCTGCCCGTCCGAGTAGACATCGGCTGTATCGAAAAAATTGATTCCGGAATCAACCGCCTTGCGGACCAGGAGATCGACCTCCGAGGGGCCCAGCTTTCCGATCGCCCCCCAAAACTCGTCCTTTCCCCCGAAGGTCATGGTTCCGAGGCAGAACTCGGAGACAAAGAGCCCGGTCTTACCCAGTTTACGGTAGCGCATGGCACTCCTCCTTCCTTGGATTCCGGATCAACAAGGTCCCCTGACAAGAAACAGCCCCTTCCGGATTGACCCTTCCAGGGTCCCAACCTCTCTTTCCCGAGGCATACTTTCCTCCTTCCTTGAAAAAGCTCCCCGGCCTCGGTCGCTCAAGGTTCCAGACAAGGCCCATGAGTCAAGATCCTTCATGACTGAAACAGCCAGAAGGATCAAGACAGAGATAATAAGGAGCGCTCAGGTTTGAGGGAGGTGGTACCCTTTTTGACGACCTGGCAAAAAGAAAACCTCGACTCTCCCGTCTCCTCCTGACAGACCTGTCGACGAACTTCTTCCCTTGATTCGCCCCCTCTTTTCCCGTAATTTTTTCCTGATACAGGACGGTTGGGAGAAAACAATCCACCATGAGGCATCGCCCTTGGCCAGTGACTCACTCCCCTATTACAACACCCACGCCCGTGACCTTTCCCGCCGATATGAATCCCTTGGATTCGAGTCGGTCCAGGGATGGATTCTCCCCTTCCTGCCGCAATCCAAAGGGACAGCCCTTGATGTCGGGGCGGGGTCCGGACGTGATGCCAGGGGTCTTTCTGCCCTGGGTTTCGAAGTGGTCGCCGTCGAACCGTCGGCGGGAATGCGGGCGGAAGCCCAAAGGAATCCGAAAGACCCAAAGATCCGCTGGGTGAACGATGCCCTTCCCGGCCTCGACTCCCTATTGCGTCAATCCCTCTCCTTCGACCTGATCCTGGTGAGCGCGGTCTGGATGCATGTCTCGCCCCGGGACCGGCCCCGGGCCCTGAGAAAACTTCTCACCCTCCTTGCGCCTTCCGGACTTCTGGCCGTGACGCTCCGCCATGGACCCCCGGAGTCCGGACGCGTAATGCACGACACCTCTCCCGGAGAATTCGAGTGGATGGCCCGGGCTCAGGCGGCCGAGATCATCCACATTTCCTCCGCCCCCGATCTTCTCGGTCGGCCCGGAGTCTCCTGGACCCGGGTCCTTTTGAGGATCCCCGATGACGGGACAGGCGCCCTTCCCCTTTTGCGCCATCAGATCCTTGTAGCGGACAAAAGCGCTACCTACAAGCTGGGACTGCTCCGGACGGTGGCCCGGATCGCCGACGGCCACCCGGGAATGGGCAAAATTGCCGGCGACGAGTCCGTCTCTATTCCTTTAGGACTGGTCGGTCTCGTCTGGATCCGACTTTACAAGCCCCTTCTGGAGGCGGGCCTTCCCCAGTCTCCTGCCAACCGGGGAACAGAGAAACTCGGGTTCATCGGCGAGGCCTGGCGGATGATCGCCCCTCTATCCCCTCTTGACCTGCGGCCGGGGATGCGCTTTTCCGCAACGATGGCTCGTCCACTTCACCGCGCCATTTTTGATGCCGTAAGGACGATTGTCCGGATGCCGGCCCATTACATGACCTATCCCGGGGGTTCGAATCCCCTTTTCAGGACCGACCCGAAAACAAGCCGCCTCCATCCGGAAGAACTTATTCTAGACGAGTCCTATTTCCTGGGCTTTGGAGAAATGGTCATCCCGCTCCCCCTCTGGCGGGCCCTATCCCGCTTCGACGCCTGGATCGAACCGGCCCTGGTGAACGAATGGATCCGTCTCATGGAGAGCTACGCCACAGGGCAGGGACGGGCCCTTGATCCCCTTGCGGTGGCCAGGGCCATGGCCTGGACCAATCCGGAGCGGGATGTGGCTCTCATCCGGAAAATCGCCCGGCCTATTCTGGACAGGAAACAGCTCTATTGCATCTGGAGCGGCAAGAGGCTGTCGGAGAAGTCCTTTGCGGTGGACCACTGTTTTCCGTGGGCGGCCTGGCCCTGCGACGATCTCTGGAATCTTCTCCCCGCGGACAGGGAAGTCAACCTTCGCAAAAGCGACCGGCTTCCCTCTCTCCGGACACTGGACTCCGCTTCGAAGCGACTCACGGAGTGGTGGAGCAATGCCTACCTCTCAAATGAAAACAGACAGATAAGCGAGCGCTTCCTTATCGAGGCCCGGGGGACCCTGCCCCTTTCAGGCCCACACCCGTCTTCTCCTCCTGATCTTGGGGAGATCCTCGAAGCCATGATGCTCAAAAGGATGGCCCTCCATACTGACCAGGGAATCGAGGAGTGGGAGAGTCCTGGTCCTGGGACCGTCGTTTTGGCCCCCTGATCTAATGGGGGGGATAACGTCCCCATCCGCTTCCCTCCGTTCCCTCCCGGCTCCAGTGGGGATAGTCGAAGAGATCGTCGGCCATTTTCCGGAGGGCCTCCCGGAGCTCGAGCGGCTCGAGCCATCGTTCGGGGATGGCCTCCTCCCCCATCCGGGCCCCGAGGAGGTTTCCGGCGATCGATCCCGTCGAATCGGAATCTCCCCCATGGTTTACGGCCATAAGGAGAGACTCCTCGAGGGTCCTTCCCCTCAGGCAGGCAAAGAGAGCGATAGCCAGGACTTCCTCAGCCACCCAACCTTCTCCGATTTCCCCTATGGCCTCGATCGCCGGAAGGGAACTTTTCGCCAGGGACTCCGCCCTGACGAGCAGATCGGCCACGAACTCCCCTCCGGGCGAATCCCGCAGAAGTCCTTCAGCTGCGGGAAGAGCCTGGGGAAGGCTCCGGCCAAGGAGAAGAAGATGGATGAGGACCGCATGGGCCCCGCTTGCGGCCGTGCTGGCCGGGTGGCCGTGGGTCAGCTCCGAAACACGTCCGGCCATCCAGTAGGTATGCTGGATGGCCCCCTTGCAGTCTCCGCCGAAGGCATTTGCCAGCGCCACCGGGGCGACCCGCATGACCCCCCCGCACCCCTTGGAACGGTTTGTGGCCCGTAGCCTTTGGCTATGGGGGTCGGGCGGAGTCCGAAGAGAGGATAGACAGGTCTTGCCCGGAAGACGGCCGGCATGCATCTCCGGAATCCGGAAAAGCCAGCTCGACTCCGGATCAAGCGGGACCTCTTCGGCCGGGGGATGCTCTCCCTGTGTGATCAGCCACCGGAGGTAGGAGCGACGGAGGATCCTGTAGGGATCCACGATCCCCTGATTCCGGCTTCGGGAGAGGGCCCGGAGGATTCCCTCGCCGGTAAACAGGGTCATCTGAGTATCGTCGGTGACCGCCCCGATCCTCCCGTACGCGGGGCTCAAGTCGGTCACACCCCGGCCTCCGAAGGTCCCTCGAATCTCCGGCCAGGTCATCATTTCGACCGGTGCCCCCAGGGCATCTCCCACCGCTCCGGCCAGGAGAGTTCCCCGATAGCGGGACCGGAGCCGTTCTTCCGATCCGTTCCCATTCATGGCCCACGCTCCTTCCTGTCCTGACCGTCTCCCGGCTCAGAGGACTCCGGTATAAATGGGCCGGACATCTTAAAGGGTCCCTCCCAGGAAGACTCCACTCCCTTCCCCGGAGGCCCTTTCGGAGGCTCTCCCTCCCCTTCCGGAGGGGAGACCCCGAAAGCCCTTCGGCAGGATTTGACGACCCTGTTCTTTTGTCCATTGTCAATTGAAATGTACCCCCTCCTGAAAGATTTTCCACGGGAGACGGGATCCCCTGGGAGAAAGGGATCAGGGATTCTCAAAGGAGCCCGGGAGTCTTGTTCCGGAGCTCAAGAGGAGTTCTCGGAAGCTCAGGCAGGCCCGGAGTCGAGGGAACGGATCAGCTCCGGCCCGTCGTTTCCGGGGAAGTTGACGCTCCGGCCCACCCGGTACCAGACGAGGCCGGAAGGTTCCTGGCAGGCCAGATTTTGAAGCCAGGATGGGCCCGGACAGACAGCGGGATCAAGCCACGCCTCCTGCTCCTCCGGGAGGAGAAAGACCGGCATGCGGTCATGGATCGAACGCACAGCCATGACGGCCGGGCGAACCAGGACGGTAAAGGTCTCAAGAGGTTCTCCATTGGCCGGATTCTTCCAGAAATCCCACAATCCGGCCAGGGCGAAAGGATCACCCGATTCCTGCCGAAAGTAATAAGGGGTTTTCCCTCCGGGGGTCGCCTGCCATTCGTAGTAGCCGTCGGCCGGAACCAGACAGCGTCGTTTTTTGAAGGGATCCCTGAAGGCCGGCCGGGTCGTGACCGTTTCGATCCGGGCATTGATGGTGGCATACCCTCCCTTCTCCCGGGCCCAGTGGGGAACGAGCCCCCAGACCAGTGGCCAGATCTCCCGCTCCCGCCCTTCCGGTGACACCCTGACAGCCAGGGCCTTCTGGGAGGGAGCCAGATTGTATCGGGGATGAAGGTCGAGGCCAGGGGCGAGACGGGCCCGGAAAAGGTCTGCATAATCCCGGGCAGGCCGGGTCTGGGTCATTCTCCCGCACATGGCTTTCCTCCGATTTTGCCTCCAGGTGAGACCGAAGGGATCCTCGTCAAGAGCGATTCCGCACAGCTTGACGCCGGCCCCTTTGAAAGGAAGGAGACTTGCTCTCTCTTCTTTCCCTACCCTTACATGGTGGGCCTTCGAACACCGACTCCGACCCGCGCCAGAAGGTCGTATCAACCCGGCGGAATGCGGGAATGATCCCCCTGGGTGAATAGGAGATTCTCTCTGGCGATTAAAAAGGAATCCGCCAAAACAAACAAGCCTCCCTGCAGAGCTTCCTCTCCCCAGACAGGCCGTTTTGGGACCGGGCGTGGTCTTCCCGCCAGAAAAGAATCGACAACGGATAGTCCGCCCATCTTTTTTTCGGCTTCGGCAAAGGAAGGCTCTCGAATCCCCCCCTCCGAAGATGGTATGATAGGAACATAATCCACCGCAGGAGGAGTGTCCATGAGCAATCCTGATCTGTCCGTCGTTCCGACGGCGGAGGAGATTTCGTCGCAGCTTGAGCTCCTGACGTGCGAACATTGCATGAAAGGCGATCTTCTTCCCTTCGAATTCTCCTTCGCCTTCCAGCCGATCGTCGACATCGCCTCCCGAAAGGTTCATTCTTACGAGGCCCTGGTACGGGGGCCCAAGGGAGAGGGGTCCCAATCCATACTCTCCCAGGTCACCCGGAAAAACCGCTTCCGCTTCGACCAGCTTTGCAGGGCCAAGGCCATATCGCTGGCTACCGCCCTCGACATCCCGACCTATCTGAACATCAACTTTCTGGTCAATGCCGTCTACAATCCGGACCAGTGCATCCGGGTGACCCTCGAATGCGCCCGAAAGAACAACTTCCCCATTGACCGGATCATTCTCGAGACGACGGAGGAGGAAAAAATCGAGGATCCGAAATTTCTTCAGTCGGTCCTCGACGGTTACAGGAAATATGGGCTTTTCATCGCCATCGACGACTTCGGGGAGGGCTACTCAAGCCTCAACCTTGTGGCCCAGATCGTCCCGGACTATCTGAAGATCGACCGCCAGCTCATCACCGGCATCGACACCGACACGGTGCGCAGGCGGATCGTCGAGACCATGGTCCATCTCTGCCGTTCCCTGTCTATCAGGATCATCGCCGAGGGCGTCGAAACCCTGGGTGAGGCCCGGACCCTTCGGGACATGGGCATCACCCTCTTCCAGGGATACTTTTTCGCCCGTCCGGCCTTCGAATCCCTCCCCCCCGTCGCCAACATGGAGTTTTGATCCGGAGGTCCCCCCTTTCGGAAACCCCTTATCCTTTCATTGCCGGGAGATTCCCTTGCCCCTTTCCGAGAAGGATCTGAACGAAGAACAGGCCCCGGCCGTCCTGGCACCCGAGGGCCCCGCCCTCGTGCTGGCAGGAGCCGGATCGGGGAAGACCCGTGTTCTCACCTACCGGGCCGCCCATCTCCTGGCCCGGGGAGTCCCCCCTCCCCGCCTTCTTCTTCTGACCTTCACCAAAAAAGCCTCCCAGGTCATGCAGGCGCGGCTGGGGGAGCTCATGGGACAGTTCCTGATCGTCCCATGGTCCGGCACCTTCCATCATGTGGGGTACCGCCTGATCCGGGAGTTCGGTTCCCGGATCGGCGTCGACGGATCCCGCACACTCCTTGACCGGGAGGACCAGAGGGATCTCGTCAAGGAGATCCGGGACGAGGTCTGCGGGTCCCTGGCCGGGACAGAGGGGATTCCTCCGGCCGCAACTCTCCAAAATCTCCTCTCCCTTTCCGCCAATCTCCTCCTTCCGGTGGACGAGCTGGTCAGACGGCGCTCCCCCTGGCTCCTGCCCGCCCTCGACAGGATCGAAGCCATCTCGGCCCGCTACAGGACGGCCAAGGAGCAGTACCGGGTTCTGGACTTCGACGACCTTCTCGTCCTCTGGCAGAGGCTCCTTGAGGAGAGCCCGAAAACGGCGGAGCTTCTGAGGGACCGCTTCCGCCATGTGCTCGTGGACGAATACCAGGACACCAATCCCCTCCAGTCCCGGATCCTCGACTGCCTGGCACAAGAGCACAAAAACCTGTTCGTTGTGGGCGACGACAGCCAGAGCATATACTCCTTCCGGGGAGCGGAGATCGACAACATCCTCACCTTCCAGGACCGGTATCCCGGAGCGCGCCTCTTCCGGCTCGAAAAGAACTACCGCTCCACGCCGAACATCCTGAATCTTGCAAACCGGATCATCCTCCACAACCAACGCCAGATTCCCAAGACACTTTATTCACCCCGGCCCTCCGCCGACCATCCGGTCCTGGTGCGCATGTTTTCCGACGCCGACCAGTCGCGATTTGTGGTCCGGACCATTGAAGAGAAACTGGACCGGGGGGAAGAGCCTGGGGAAATCGCCGTCCTCTACCGGGCCCATTATCTCTCCCTTCCCCTCCAGATCGCCCTCTCCCGCAAGCGGATCCCCTTCCATCTCACCAGCGGCCTCAAGTTTTACGAACAGGCCCACATCAAGGATATCCTGGCCTTTCTCCGGGTCCTCGAAAACGCCCGGGACCAGGCGGCCTGGAAACGCCTTCTCCGGATGGTCCCCAAGGTGGGGAGGAAGACCGCAGAAAAGCTCCTCTCCCATCTTGCAGTGGAGGGACGCCCCCTTCAGGCCCTTTCAGATCCCGCCTTCCTCAAGGCCTTTTCGGGAGGAGTCCGTGGAGGCCTTGCCACAATGGGGGAACGCCTGGCGGCCCTGGCCCGGATGAAGGATGAGGACCCGGGAAATGTGGCGGGCCTCATCGGAAAGATCCTTGAAACCGGCTATCAGGAGCTCATCTACGAAATCTTCGAGGATCCCGAGTCCCGGGTTTCGGACATTCTGGCTCTCGCCTCCCAGATCCCTCCGGAGGGAGACCTCTCCCTCTTTCTGGCCGAACTGGCCCTGCTCGATGCAGGATCCGAAGACAATGCAGGCGACGAGAAGGCAAACCGGATCATCCTCTCAACCATCCATCAGGCCAAGGGCCTCGAGTGGGACACGGTCTTTCTCCTTTCGCTCAACGAAGGGGTCTTCCCCTCCAACAAGTCGAAGGAGATCGAGGAGCAGCTCGAGGAGGAGCGGCGGCTCTTCTATGTGGCGGTGACCCGGGCCCGCCAGGACCTCTTTCTCCTAGTCCCCTCCATGACAGGATACGGAGGCGGTGGCCCGATGCCACCCTCCCGGTTTCTCGCGGAAATCGGGGAGGAACATGTCACAGAGAAGATTTACAATGCCTGGGACGATTGAATCTCCTTTCGGAGCTTCTGCTTCCAGGGAAGGCTCGGGCTCCGGATGCCTTAAGGCCCCGGGAATCGGGCTTTCTCCGGGAGAGCCCTGATTCAAAGGCCAAGTCCGAAAGCCCGGATCGATCCTTCCCGAATGATTCCGCCTGTGAGGGATGCCGCCAAAGGCTGTATTGCCGTCAGGAGAGACCTGAAAGAGCCGGGAAAGCCCCTACGGGCCCCCTCACCAACTCCTCTACCGGGTCCCGGGCATCCCTGGGACCCGGTAGGGAGAGAAGAGGCTCCGGGAAATGACGGTTTTCTGGTGCGGACAGCCTCTTGCTCGACCGGCAGCTTTTGGGGAAGATAGAACAGGATCAGGACAGGCTCCCTGAATCCTGGGACTTTCCTGCCCTGATGTTCGATTTTGTTACGCGACCACCCCGACGATGCCGATTGGCCTTAAAGGAGCCTGTTGGCCCAAATACAAGAGGACCCTGATGACCGGAAACGGGGACGACCAGTTCGTCCATCTCCATCTCCACACCCAGTACAGCCTTCTCGACGGGGCCAACAAGATCGACCCGCTGATGGAGAAGTGCCAAAGGCTTGGCATGCCGGCGGTGGCCATGACCGACCACGGCAACCTCTTCGGGGCCATCGAGTTCTTCAATGCGGCGAAGAAGCATGGCATCAAGCCCATATTGGGATGCGAAATCTATGTCACCCCCCGTTCCCGCTTCGACCGGGAGGATCTCTACATGCCCGCCGGGGGACCCCACGGGGGCAAGAAGATCAACAACGCCTCCTTCCATCTGATCCTGCTTGCCGAAAACCGAACGGGATACGAGAACCTCCTCAAGATCGTCTCTCTGTCCCACCTCGAGGGCTTCTACTATCGCCCCCGGGCCGACTATGAGCTGCTTTACCGACATCGGGAGGGTCTCATCGCCCTCTCCGGGTGCCTCAAGGGACAGGTCTCCTATTTTCTCACGCGGGGGGAACGGGACCGGGCCCTGGCCACGGCCGACGTCTTCCGGAACATCTTCGGACGTGACCGGTATTTCTTCGAGATGCAGGCCAACGGCCTCGAGGAGCAGCGGATCGCGAACCGGGAGCTCCTGTCGCTTGCCCGGGAGATGCAGATCCCGATTGTCGCCACCAACGACTGCCACTACCTCGACCGGGAAGATGCCCTTCCCCACGACATCCTCCTCTGCCTCCAGACCGGCAAGACACTCGACGACCCGAACCGCCTGAAATTCGGAGCGGAAGAGTTCTATCTCAAGGAGCCCCGGGAGGTCATCGAGGCCTTCCGGGAAATCCCCGAGGCGATTTCGAACACCCTCCGCATCGCCGAAAGGGTCGACCTCTCCCTCGACCTCAAGAGCACCTACATGCCCGAATACATTCCCGACCTGGGGGAGGCGGCCCTTCCGGTCGACGAGCTCTTTTCCCAAAAAAGCCGGGAGGGCCTCGAACGGCGCTTTGAGGAGACAGGACTTCCTTCGGACCGCCAGGAGGTCTACCGGGCCCGTCTCGAGCGGGAGATCGGGGTCATCCGCGCCATGGGCTATGCCGGCTATTTCCTGATCGTCTGGGACTTCATCAGGACCGCCCGGGAACGGGGGATCGCCGTGGGGCCTGGCCGGGGGTCGGCGGCCGGATCGCTGGTCGCCTGGTCGCTCCGGATCACCAATATCGATCCCATCGTCTTCGGCCTTCTTTTTGAACGCTTTTTAAATCCCGAACGGGTGAGCCTTCCCGACATCGACGTGGATTTTTGCATGAACCGCCGGGGCGAGGTGATCGACTACGTGACGAAGAAGTATGGCGCGGACAAGGTCTCCATGATCGCCACCTTCGGAACGATGGGGGCCAAGGCCTCCATTCGAGACGTCGGGAGGGTCCTCGGCATGACCTATGCCGAGGTGGACAGGGTGGCCAAGATGATCCCCACCGCGCTCGAGATGACCCTGGAAAGGGCGCTCAAGGAGAACAAGGACTTTGCGGAGCTTCGAGAAAAGGATCCCGCAATCGACAGGCTGGTCTCCCTTTCCATGAAGCTCGAGGGGATCACCCGCCATGCCTCGATCCATGCCGCCGGGATCGTCATCTCCCAGGACTCCCTCTCGAACCATGTCCCTCTTATGCGGGGAGCCGGAGGGGAGACGGTCACCCAGTTCACCAAGGACGACGTGGAGAAGGTCGGGCTGGTGAAGTTCGACTTCCTGGGGCTCACGACCCTGACCCTGATCGAAGATGCCGTCCGGCGCATCCGGGCCCACACGCCGGCCTTCGACATCGACCGGATCCCTTTAGACGACCCGGAGACCTACCGTTTCCTTTGTACGGGAAAGACCCTGGGAATCTTCCAGCTCGAATCGCGGGGAATGACTGATCTCCTGGTGAAGCTTGCCCCCGAGCAGTTCGAGGACATCATCGCCCTTTTGGCCCTCTATCGCCCGGGCCCCATCAACTCCGGGATGGTGGATGACTTCATCAAGCGAAAGAAGAATCCGAAGGAGATCGTTTACGAGCATCCCGACATTGAACCTCTCCTCCGGGAGACCTACGGGGTCATCGTCTACCAGGAGCAGGTGATGCAGATCGCCAATGTCCTGGCGGGATTCTCCCTGGGAGATGCCGATCTCCTCCGGCGGGCGATGGGTAAGAAAAAGCCCGAGGAGATGGCCAAGATGAAGGATCTCTTCGTCACCGGAGCGGTCGCGCGGGCGATTCCCCGGGAGAAGGCCGAACACATCTTCGACCTCATGGCCTACTTCGCCGGGTACGGATTCAACAAGAGCCACAGCGCCGCCTACGCCCTCATCTCCTATCAGACCGCCTTTCTCAAGGCCCACTACCCCGTCGAGTTCTGGGCCGCCCTCCTGACCAACGCCTTAGACGACACCGACAAGATCGGCACCTTCCTGGCAGGTGCCCGGGAGCTCGACATCCGGGTTCTCTCCCCCGACATCAACGAAAGCCTCTTCGACTTCACCGTCCTTCCTGAGCGGACCATCCGGTTTGGACTGGGAGCCGTGAAGAATGTCGGGAAACAGGCAGTGGAGGCGATTCTCGAGATACGGCAGGAGGCGGGGCCTTACAAAAGCTTCCCCGATTTCATGAAGCGGATTGACGGTCGGAAGGTCAACCGGCGGGTCGTCGAGGCCCTCATCAAGGCGGGGGCCTTCGACAGCCTGGGGGTCGGCCGTGCCGAGGCGATTGCCAACATCGACCCCCTGCTCTCCTGGGTAGCCGGCCAGAAGAAACCCAAGAAATCAACCATGGCCAAACTCTTCCGGGAATTTGACTCGAAGACCGAAGACCCGGCACCCTGGACGCCATCCCCCGAATGGGACGAAAAGACCCTGCTCCGCGAGGAGAGGGAAGCGCTCGGTTTCTACCTCTCGCGTCACCCCCTCACCGCCTATGCCGGACTTCTGCTCGAACTCGACTGTCCCACGCTCTCGGATCTCGACCTGATGACCGAGGGAACGACCGTCTCGGTCTTCGGCATCCTCTCCCAGGTCAAGGAGATCAAGACCAAGAAAGGGGACCGGATGGCCCAGCTCCAGCTCATGGACTTCGAGAAGACGGTCGAGATCGTCCTTTTTCCGGACATCTTCCAGAAAAACGAATCGGCTCTCGTGATCCAGTCTCCGCTCCATGTGACCGGCTCCCTTGAGCGCAACGACTTCGGCACCAAGATCCGGGCCACACGAGTGGCCACCCTCGACCAGATCTCCGAGGTTCTCTACCGCATGGTCGCGATCCGCCTCCGGAGCGACGGACTCAAGAGAGAGGATCTCGACGACCTCCGATCGATCCTCCAGGAATTTCCCGGGCCCGTTCCCTCCCTTCTCGAACTCGAAGAGGTCTCAACCCCGCGGGGGATCCACCTGATCCCCACCCGGATCAACGTCTCTCCGAAGGAGGCGCTCCTCTCGCGTCTCAAAGGGCGTTTCGGCCCCTATTCCATCACGCTTCACAAGGAGATCGATCCCGCCCTGGCAAAATACCTGGTGACACAAAAGAGGAAGAACGGATCCCGGGCCGGCTGAGCCAAAACCAGGGGCCTGTCTCCTGGCCCGGATCCGGCCTCCGTCTCTCCGGGAAGCAGGATGAGCCAGGAAGCCTTACTCCGCCTCGTACCCCTCCTCCCGGATGGCGGCCACCAGAATATCCCTCGGAACGTCCCCGGAAACGACCGCTTCTCCCTTTTCCAGTGACACCTGAACGTCCAGAACCTCAGGGATCTCCCGAAGGGCCTTCGTCACCGCCATCACGCAGTGGTTGCAGGTCATTCCCGAGACCTTGAGAGTTGTTGTCATCGTGGCTCCTTTTTGCTGAGGTCATTGAGAATGGGGTGGGCCGACTTCCGTCACCGGAGGCTCAAAGCGGCCGAGTCTTAGGCTGTTTCCGACGACAAAGACGCTCGAGAGCCCCATGGCCCCTCCGGCCAGCATGGGATCGAGACCGATCCCGAAAAACGGCCGGAGGAGCCCTGCGGCCAAGGGAATCAGCAGGATATTGTACAGAAAGGCCCAGACAAGATTCATCCGGATCGTCCCCATCGTGGCCCTTGAAATCTCGAGCGCCAGGAGAACCTTCCCGAGCCCTGACCCCGAAAGGGTGATGTCGGCCGTTTCGATAGCCACGTCCGTGCCGGAACCCAGGGCCATTCCGACACTTGCCGCCGCGAGCGCAGGTCCGTCGTTGATCCCGTCTCCCACGAAGGCGACCCGCCGCCCTTTTTCGACGAGCCCCGCCACCAGACCTCCCTTTTCCTCGGGCGAGACCCGGGAGAAGATTTCTCCGATCCCGAGCTCCTCCCCCACGGCCCGGGCGACATCCGCCCCATCTCCGGTCACCATCCCCACCCGGATCGATTTCTCCCTAAGGGCCGATACGATCTGCCGGGCCTCCGGGCGAACGGGGTCGGCCACGCCGAAGAGGGCGACGGCCTTTCCGTCGCAGGCCACGAAGAGAGGGGTGAGCGCCTGGGTTTCAAAGGAGCCGGCCTCCCGGGAAAAATCCCCCAGATCCAGTCCCCGCTCCGAAAGGAGGGCAGGGCTTCCCACCAGAATCTCGTGGCCCAGGACCTGCCCTGAAAGTCCCCGGCCGGCTATCGCCCGGGCGTTTTCGGGGGTGACAAGCTCCACCCCCCTTTCTTTTGCAAAGGAGACCAGGGAACGCCCCAGGGGATGGGTGGTGGCGGTCTCGAGCGAGGCGGCAAGCGAAAGAAGGGGGTCGAGGGTGGCCGGGTCTTCCGGCCGCCACCGGACCACCCGGGGATGTCCCAGGGTGAGCGTCCCCGTCTTGTCAAAGAGAACCGTGTCGATCCCGGCGAGGGTTTCCAGAGCTTCGCCCTTCCGGAAGAGGACCCCCAGGGTCGCGGCCCGGCCGGTTCCTACCATGACGGCGGCGGGGGTCGCCAGCCCCATGGCGCAGGGGCAGGCCACCACCAGGACCGAAACCGCCGAGAGGAGCGCTGTTGTCAGGGAAGAGGGCGAATGGCCCCAAAAAAGCCAGAAGACGAAGGTTGCGGCGGCCACGGTCAGGACGGCCGGGGTGAAGATCTCCACCACCCGGTCGGCCAGCCGCTGGACGGGGAGTCGGGTTCCCTGGGCCCGCATGACCGCCTGGACGATCCGGGAGAGCCGCGTCTCGGAGCCCACAGCCTCCGCCACGATCACAAGCATTCCATCGGTATCGACCGTTCCGCACACCACCCTGTCCCCGGGCTTTTTGAATTCGGGGACAGGCTCTCCGGTCATCATCGACGAATCAATGAGGGCCTCTCCGCTTTCGACGACCCCGTCCACGGGGATCCGGTCTCCCGGCCGAACCCGCACACGGTCCCCCACCGAGAGCTCCCGGAGGAAGACCTTCCGGTCCGTCCCCTCCTCAATCCGGGTGACCTGATCGGGGGCCAGCTGGAGGAGAGCCTCAACGGAACGGCCCGTCTTTCCCTTCGCCAGAGCCTCAAGATAACGGCCCAGGAGGATGACGGTGATGACCACGGCCGCCGAGTCGAAATAGACATGGCGAGCGGGCGAAGGAAAAAGAAAGGGGGCAAAGGTGACCAGGGTGCTGTAGAGGAATGCGGCTCCGGTCCCGGTGATCACGAGGCTGTTCATGTCGGGGGACAGGTGTCGGTAGGCGGAGAGACCCGGCTTCAGAAATCGGGCCCCCGGCCCGAAAAAGACCCCGGCCGAAAGGAGGAATTCCAGAAAATGGAGAGTGAAGGGCTCGGGACCGGGAAGGAGCTGCTGGAGGGCGGTCCTAACCGGCGGAACCATCGACAGGAGGAGGACCGGAGCCGACAGGAGGAGCGAAAGAAGCAGAGAGCGCCTAAGGGCACGGATCGGCTCAATCTCCCGGGAGAGGGCTCCTTCCCCCTCGATCGGGACTCCGGGATGGCCCGACCGGGTGAGAAGACCCTGGATTCCCTGGAAGGTGAGATCCCCGGGGAGCCATGAGACCCTGACCCTGTTCTGGGCCGGGAGAACCAGAACCGAAAGAACGGCCGGATTCGCCCTGAGGACCTTGACGATCCTGTCTTCGGAGGCCCGGTCGGTCAGACTCTCCACATAGAAGTCGGCCTGTTCGGGAAGGGGGGTGTAGCCCGCCTTCTCGACGGCCGTTGTCAGGTCCCCCGGCAAGGTCCGGGCGGGATCGAAGGTGACCTGGGCCCTGTTGGTGGCAAGGTTGACGGTGACCTCCGCCACACCCGGCACCTTCGACAGGGCCTTCTCGACCCGGCGTGTGCATGCGGCACAGGTCATCCCCAGGACCGGGAACTGGACCAGGCAGAGGTCTTTCTCCCCGGAAGAGGAGTTTTTTGGGCCAGGAGGAGCTTCCGGAAGGATCGAGGTATCCATACCTTTCATTTTCCGCCACCCGGCCGGGAGAGACAAGGGGGGACCGGAGCCCAGGGGGCCTCAGCCCCGGACAAGCCGGCAGTAAAATCGTTTTCCGACCCGGAGGATCTGACCGTCCGGAGAGGCTTCGGCAAAGGGGTCGGTGACGGTCGCTCCGTCGAGGTCCACCGCCTTCTGGATGATCAGCTGCTTGGCGTGGGATTCGGAGCGGGCCGCGCCCGATTGGACCATGAGGGTGGAGAGCCGGAGCGGAAATGGGCCGGAAATCGCCACCACCGGAATCTCCTCGGGCATTTCCCGGCGCGAAAACTGACGGACGAAGCGTTCCTGGGCCTTCCGGGCCTCCTCCCCCCCATGAAAGCGTTCGGTGATCTCGTAGGCGATCCTCGCCTTGGCGTCACGGGGATGGGCCGCCGCAATCTCCCCTTCGGCAAGGGTGGTCAGAAGGAGGGCGTAGGCGGGCATGGCGGAGTCGGGAATGGACATGAGCTTTCCGTACATGTCGAAAGGGTCGTCCTGGATCCCCACGGCATTTTTGAGACTCTTGCTCATCTTCTTCTCCCCGTCAAGCCCCACCAGGAGGGGAAGGGAGAGAACCACCTGGGGCTCCTGTCCGTAGGAGCGCTGAAGATCGCGGCCCACGAGGAGATTGAAGAGCTGGTCGGTTCCGCCGAGCTCCACATCGGCCCTGAGGGCGACCGAGTCGTACCCCTGGATCAGGGGATAGAGGAGTTCGTGGAGATGGATGGGAAGAGACTGCTCCATGCGTTTTCTGAAGTCGTCACGGTCAAGGAAGTGGGCGACGGTCTGGCGGGCGGCCAGCCGGATCAAGCCGTCCGAGCCCAGCTTCTTCATCCATTGGCTGTTGAAGAGCACCTCGGTCCGTTCAGGGTCAAGGATCCGGAAGACCTGCTGCCGGTAGGTGGCGGCATTCGCTGAAATTTCCTCATCAGTCAAAGGCTTCCGGATCTCGGAGCGGCCCGTGGGATCCCCGATCATCCCCGTGAAGTCCCCGATCAGGAAGAGGACATGGTGCCCCAGGTCCTGGAACTCCCGGAGCTTCATGAGGAGCACCGCATGGCCCAGGTGGAGGTCGGGAGCCGTGGGATCAAATCCCGCCTTGACCCGCAGAGGGAGACCCGTTGTCTCCGATTTCTCAAGCCTTTTAAGAAGGTCCTCCGGAGAGACAAGATCGACGACACCGCGGGAGAGACGGTCGAGAGACTCCCTGGGGGAGAGGTTCATGGATCCATCCTTTTTCTTTTTTGCGTCATGCATTGTCCCCCTGGCCCCTCCTGCCGGCTTCAGGACTCCCGTTTCGCCAAAAGATTGGGAAGGGCCATGGAGAGATCGGCCCAGAAATCCTCGCAAATGACAGGAAGGAGTGTCGGATCGACCATTTCGGACAGGCCCCCCCCCACGGACAGGAAGGGCGTCACCTCCCGAAGGGACGGAAGGGGCGCGCCGGACGATGAGAGCCGGGGCCCGGGCGTTGCCATCTCGAGCGATTCCGGGCGAAGAAAGGGAAAGAGGGACTCCCGGTTCCACCGGTCAACCCACCACATCATCTCCTCTTCCGGATCCTTCTCGCCCCGGAAGGGGATCAAGAGACGGGCCCGTCCCGGGATCTTTCCCCTGCCCTCCTCGCGCAGAAGGATCGAGAGTCGGCCGGGAGAGTCCCGAAGAAGGACACAGGAAGGCCAGAGGGGCGAGAGTTTCTCCGGGAGGCAGACGCAGGATCCGCCTACCAGCGGGGGATCAGGAGACCCGGTCAGAGCCAGAACACGGTCAAAGGTCAGGTCCAATCCCGGAGTTGTCAAACCCCGGCCCCGTTTCGGCTTTTCCAGGACGAGGGATTCGGCCTCCACAGGATGGATCGCGATCCCCGGCATCTCGGGGGAGATCCCCCCTCCCGAGAGGACAACCCCCCGGGATTCGGTCAGATGGGCCAGGAGACGAAGGGATTCGGCGGCCTCGGGTTTTTTCGTCGAAAGTCCCGCAAAAGGGGCCATGTCCTCGAGTAGAGATCTCCAGGGGGGCAGAAGCTTTGCGGCCTCTTTCCTCACGGGACGGGACAGGGACTCCTTCTGGCGTTCCGGCTCCATGAACCAGTCGAGGATTCTCTGTCCAAGGGCCCCCCGGACCGACGTCTTTCTGTAACTCAGCTCGATCCGGCCGTCCAGCTCAGGGGAAAGAACAGTTTGCAGGATCTCGCGCCCGGGAAAAAACCGGTCTTCCTCTTCGGGGGCGGGGGAAAGCGGGGTCAGGCGGCATCCCACCAGCCTGTGGGGGGTTCCGAGATAGAGAAGGAGGGGGAGGCCAGGATCGGATGAGACGTGACCCAGGCCCATCGGAGTGGAACTTTCCGCCTCGACAAGTGAGGAGACTCCCTCCTTCCCTCCCAGATATAGCGCAGGTCCTCCCGGCCCGGAGAAAAGGGCCAGGGTGGGGTCGTACCCGCGGACCGCCGCGAGGCGGGCGGCCAGAAAGGCGACAGGACCCCGTCCGACAATCAGGACCCTTTGGGAGCCCATGTCCTAGCCGACAAGTTCGACGGTGGAGAAGAAATACGGGATTTCAAACCGGGCGGTCTCGGTCGAATCCGATCCATGGACCGCATTGAACTCGATCGACTCTCCGTAGAGGGCCCGAAGCGTGCCTTTTTCGGCTTTGGCCGGATCGGTGGCCCCCATGAGCTGGCGATGTCCCAGGATGGCATCTTCCCTTTCGAGAACTACCAAAACCACAGGGCCGCTGACCATGAAGGTGACCAGGCTCGCAAAAAACGGCCGCTCCCTGTGGACGGCATAGAACCCTTCGGCCTCGGCCTTCGAAAGGGCCCGCATCTTGATGGCACGGATCCGGAATCCTTCCTTTTCGTACCGGGCCAGGATCGCCCCCGAAAACCTCTTCCGGACCGCATCCGGCTTGATAATGGCCAGCGTCTGCTCCAACATTGACAAAACTCCTTCATCTTAAGGCGGCGCTCAAGACCCTTCGGTCCGGAGGCCATGGATGGAAACTTTCCGGGATAAAAACCTGACAATCCGTATGCAAAACGCTTTATTGTAGCAGGTAGGCCCTTCTCCTTCAATGGATTTTCCTGACGGCCGGAGAGTGACGCCACGGCCAATTCTACGGTGAGGAGAGGGATTTCATCGGAGGAACCGGTCCGGACGAAGGCTCCCTTGATGAAGGAAGAGGATATTCATGAGAAAGGAAAAACAAGGGAGTGAGAGCCCGGCACCCGATCTTGTGCCCTAGTCCCGGAGGCTTCTGGGAGGACAGGTCCGGAAGGAAACAGGCCCGTCCATCCCGGCGATCATTTATTGCGTTTTCTCCGGAATTTCCTGGAATCTGGCAGGAGGGAACCCTCCACCCCTCGGAAAGGTCCGGTCAGGGTCCAAAACGCTCCTGAAACATTTCCCGGACAAGACCGGAGCCTGGGAGAATCCTACGGGAAATGGCGGCGGAAGGTTCCTTCCAGCCCCCTGATCTTGGGACAGACCTTCTCTTTCCCTCCCCGGCCCTGTCCGGACCCTCCCGGCCTCAATCATTCAGACTTGAAGTGAATCTTTGCGTGGGTTCCGTCACAGAAGGGCTTGTTCTGGGAGCCCCCGCACCGGCAGAGATGATAGGTGGCAACACCTGGCTTGCTGACGACCTTTCCATTCGCATCCACGATAGACAACTCACCGGTAATTTCATAGGGACCGTTCTTGAGACAGGTCACTTTGGTCTTTTCCATGACAGGCTCCTTGTGAAGGGGTTGTCCGAATTGTTGGGAAACTTTTTAAAAGATACCACATCAATCTGAATTTTCTTATGACGACGGTCATAGAATCATGAAAGGAAAGATATCAAACTCTCCTCACCACGTATTCGGATATTCCCGAAAAGGGCCCTTCACTGTCATGAATGGCTGGAAAGGATCCCCAATGGACCCATAAGGCAGGTCCCGGTATCTCGGGAGATTCGGTGATTCCACAAGGCCTAGCTCCCCGTCTTTGGCCTTGCGCATTGTCTGGGCCCTCCCGAATTTCCTTTTTTAATCAGGGCTCCATCTGTCCGGCTTCTTCTTGGGAGGGGCATTCTTTCGACCCCACCCTTGACTATCTCGACTCCTCGGGGGCTTGGACCTTCCATTCCTCCCGCCATTCGGGATTTACGGAATTTTCCGGCCCCGCCGCTCTTTCCTTCCCTCCTGTCCCCTTCATGGACAGGAGACCCATACAGGACTATCGTGAATTTAGGGGATTATCGGTTCCGGGGCCCTGATGTCCCGGAGGAGCCTTGATCCAAGGAACGACCGGAGGCCTCTCCCGTGATTCCAGCGTTTCCGACTTTCAAGAAAATCGGCCGGGCCGTCATCGCCGGAGAGCGGGCGGGCTTCATTTCTCCATCGGGATTTCTCGCCATGCATCTCTTTCAGGGGGCCGCCTGGATCCTGCTGGCCCTTCTGGCCCTAAAAAAGGGAGCCGCCGGCTCTCCCCTTTTCTTTGCCGTCGTCCACGCCTTCGGCCTGGGATTTCTGAGCCTGGCCGCCATGTCCGTTCTCGTCCATGTCCTTCCTGCAGCCGCCGGTCTGGCAATCGGAAACAATCTCCGGGACCGGTGGGCGATCGGAGGGGTCATTCTTGGGGCACTCCTTTTTGTGGGAGGATGGATTGTACCGGACCTCAAGCTCTCTCTGGCGGGGGGAGGGGTGATCTTTCTCTCGGAAGGCTATTTTCTGGGACGGGTGATCCAGGAGATCGCCGGAAGACGGGGGCCCGGAGGCCTTCAGGGAATCGGTCTTGGCCTCATGATCGGAGGGGCCCTCACCTTTTTCCTGGCGGGAAGCCTTCTGGGAATCCTGATGCTTCTCACACTCCTTTCCCCCGTCTTCACCCTCTCCCTTGTCAAGGCTCCTCCCGCCCATGCCCTCATGATGATCGGAGGATGGCTCACCCTTCTTGTCATGGCCGTCTTCCTCCGGACCTCGGGGCCCCTTCTGGGACGCTCTCTCATGGGGGACCTTCCGGTCAGGGGGTGGCTTCTGGCAGCCTCCGGGATTATTCTGGCCCTCCCGGGGCTTTTGATCCCCCTTCCCGTTCTCCTTCCCCCGGGATTTGCCCTGGGAGCCGCCGGGGTCATCCTCTACGGGATTCCGCTGAAGAGGGCCCTGGGGATGGCCAGGCCCGTCAACCGGATCCCGCTCTGGTTTCTCCGCTCATCGGTCACTTGGCTTTTGACCGGAGCTCTTCTCCTTTTTTTCTCCATGGGATCCCGCCACCCTCCCCTGGCCGTAACTCTCCTGATCTTTCTTGTCGGAGGGGTAAGCCAGTTCTTCCTGGCCCACCTCTATCATCTCGGCCCCCGGCTTCTCACGATCCTCCGGAATGGACCAGGCGACCTGACGCCTCCGGTGGCCCTGCTCAACCGGAAGAGATCCATCGGGACATTCCTTCTCTACCAGGCCGGGATCGCCCTCTCTGTTCTGTCCTTTTTCCGGGAGGGGGATCTTTCTTCGGGAATGCGGCTAGCCGGAGCCACCACAGGCTTTCTCGCCTGGATCTTTCTCTCCCTTGAAATCCTCTCAGGCTGGAAAACAGCCGGACGGTTTCCGGAGACCCAGGAGCGGATTCTCTTTCCCATAGGCGGTAAAAAGGAGTGAGCTATCGGCTCCTTTTCGGCCAGAAAGGAGTTATTGGGGCAAGATGGTGGATCGTCCCAAAGATCCCTAGGGAGGAGGTCTAATCCCCGGAGCCTCCGGAAAGACCCTCGTCTATCGCTTCAGAGATTGAAATCTGGCTTTTTCCTGACAATCCGGCCCCCAAAATGGGTCTCATTTTCCTTCATCATTGACATCTTGCCGGGAACTCACCTAGACTTTGTAAATCATGGGGAGATTCTTCTCCGGGATAAACCCGGCCTTCCCCTGGAGAGAAAGACTGATGCCTCAACCCGTCACACCTCGAAAAAGCGCGGGCCTTCTCTTTCTGGGCCTCCTCTTCATGGTCCTTCTCGTCGCTCAAGGAGCCTTTGTCCGGGCAGAGACCGGACAGGGCCTCTTAGCAGGTGACAGGGTCATGTCCCATCAGGGACTTCAATCCTCCTCCCCTCCGCCGATCCTGACCCCGACCCTGACCTGGAATCTGACTCCGGATGGAGCGGATGACCTCTTCTGCCACCATGCCTATTCGGGCCCCCTCCCCTCCTGGGAGTGCCACCATCCGGAGACGCACCTCTCCTTCCCCCCTCTTTTCCCCCCGGGGGCGCTGGAGGAATCCCTGAAATCCCCTCAGGATCCAGGCCGGAATGATCGCGTCTTCTCCACTGATTTTTTTGCCACCTCCCCCTCCCTGATCTCCCCCGACCGTCCCCCCCGGCACACGCTCCCTCTCTGACCCTGACCCGGGAGACCTGTCTCCCGAGAGCCTAATCTGTCCCTTCTCCTGCTTAAGCCGGGGAAGGTCAACGAGAGCCGGAGAATGTCCTTGTCCATTGGCCTGGCATTGTTTCGATCGATGCCTTTTTTTCCTTGTTATGTTTCTGAGATCCGTGAATGCAAAGGTCGCCCGAGAGCATCCGGAGGGTTCTGCCTGTGCCTCCTTCTGGTGGTTTTCGGAACCTTCCTCACCCTGTCTCCTACCCGGGAAGACCAAAAGGGAGATTTTCCTCTTCCGGGAATCGGACTGGAGTCTTCCTCCGGAACTTTCCTCTCCTCTCCCATTGACCCACACCGGCATCCCGAGGGGGCCCTTCCCTGCCTCGGGCCCCTGATATCCGGCTCCACGCTGCAATGTCCTCGGGACTCCGGATTCCCTGTCTCCTTTCCGGGAGTGCCCCTTGACCTGGCGGAGGGGAATCCATCGGTAGACTGGCAAGCCCCTCCGAATGCCAGACCGACCTTCCCTGGCCCTCCGGAGTCTTTTACCGCCGTGCTTTCCCTGTTCGATCCGCCCCCACGGGCCTCCTCCATCCGGACAAAAGGTGCGAAACGATCCGATTTCCCTTATTTTCTTCGGAGGACCCGATGACACACACCCAGACCCGACACTTTCCCGGTCCCCGCGTTCGGGGGCCGAAGGGGCTTTTGATCCTTTTCTTTCTCGCCGTCCTGTTTTTTTCCGCTCCGACCCGGGCCCGGGCCTGCGTCTTCTGCCTTGAACACATGGGGGTCGACGCCGCCATGTTCTGGACCAGCGACATCATGGAGTCGATGCGCTGGGACTATGCCAGCACCCTGGTCAACAACTCCGCCTGGTTCTCCTCGAATGTCCATGGACTGTCGGCCTCCGAGCTCCTCATGACCCAGGAGAACACCCTTCAGCTTCTGGCCACGAAGCGCTGGATGGTCCAGGTGACCGAACCCTTCTACTATCGCTGGAACTGGCCGGGGAACATGTCTTCCGGATACTCTCCGGGGCTTGGCAACAACAATCCCGGCATGGTGGCGGTCCCCGGGGATCTCTGGATCGCGAATCTCCTTGACGTGTACGACCGGAACACCTTCTCGGGAGCCACCCGGATCGTCCTGGTCCAGGGAGTCCATTTCCCGACCTCTCCCACCCTCCAGACCTTCAACAACCAGTATGTCAACAGCGACCTCACCGGGGCTGGAAGCTACGAGCTGACCTTCGGCATTGAAGTAATGCATACCTTTTCCAACGGCCGGTGGATGCTGGTGGGGGATTTTCTCAACTCATTCGAACTTCCTAACAATCTGGGAGTCGAGACCGGAGACACGATCAATACCGACTACATGGTCGGCTACCGGGTGACGGGGCTCCATTCTGACATGCCGGAGCTGTGGATCACACTGGGCGACTACATCCACTACAACTCGGCCAACCTCCAGGTCAATCCCGAGACCATCAACGGCGTGCTCACGCCCGCAGGCCCCATCCTGGGCACGGAGGCCTTCACCGAACAGGTGGGGGTGGGGGCGTGGATGATCCCCAAAAGCCTTCCGAACCTGATGCTGTTCGCCAATGTCATCAAATACCTCTACTGGTCGGATCCGGGGCAGAACATCGCGAACAACAACTTGGCCCCTTTCCCCACCTTCAAGGCCAACCTTGGATTCATGTGGATGTTCTAGGCCAGAACCCAAAAACAAAGGATCAACGGATGATAAGACACAAATCTCTCTTTCTTGCCGGACTCGCCCTGGCTCTGGGGAGCCTCCTCTCCCATCCCCCACTTTCGTTCGCCCAGGGGCAACCTCCGGGGTTGGCATCCATGCCAGCGTCCCCGGCTCCACCCGTGACGGGACCGACATCCTCGACAGGGGGTATTCCTGGAACGGGATTTGCCATCGAAGGCTTTGCCGGGGGCGACACCTCTCTCTCCGGATCCTACAGCACCACGACCGGCCAGACCGTTCCCTACGACTTCGGGTCGGCTCCCGTGTGGGGCCTCCGGATCGGTAAGATGGCCTTCTCCCGGCTCTTCCTTTATCTGACCTTCCAGCAGACCTATTTTTCCCGGAATACCCATTCTCTGGTAGGATTCGGCGGAAACTACTATTTGCCGGGAACGGAGCGCCTCCCGGTTCTCCCGTATTTGAATGCCACCTTCGGGGCCTCCTACAATACCTATACCGGCATCGACGCCCAGGCCGGTTACGCCTGGATGCTGGGGGCCGGGGCCCTTTACCCCCTGTCGCCAACCCTCGGGGTCTTTCTCGAGGCCGATGCCTATTACGAGACCGCCCCGACGGGGATCAACACCTCCATCGGAAACCCGCCCGGAACCATCGCCCATGTGAGCGACACCTGGTCGCTTCCGGTCATGGTCGGGATCCGCTATGCCTTCTAACGACTCGTTGCCGCCAATAAACCCGGCAGTTTTTTTGGACAGAATGATCTTTTGGACACAGGATGAACCGAAAGGAATCACGATGAGACGATTTTCCCATGAGGGACTTGAGACAAGAATCCATCCCGTTTTTATTCTTCTCTTTTTTTGGGCCGTCTTCCTTTTTCCGGGGGCGACCCTAGCCCTGGCGGATGAGCCTGTACCCACGGTTACCTTAAAACCCACAGGACCTGCGGCCTCCGGCTCCCGGCTCCACATTGCTCTGCGGATCCTTCCGGCTCCCACCCCAACGCACCCTCTCCACCTCCACCTTTACGTGGACGGCCGGATGGTCCTGATGACGACGGCGACCCGACCTGTCACCTCCCTGAGCCTTCCGCCCCTCTCCCCGGGGCGCCACGAAGTGACGGTCGTGGAGGCGGATCCCCTGACCCATCGCGAAAATGGAGAGATGTCGGGGATGAAGATGGAGGACGGGGCGATGGACAACATGGAGGGAATGGACATGGGAGAGATGAAACCCACGGCCCGGAAGGAGGCCGGAGCCCAAAAGGGGTATCTGGCCCACATCATCCTTGTCGTGACGGGGAAAAAGCCATGAAAAAACCTGCGACCTTCCACAGGCTTTGGGGAATCCTTCTCGCCGGGGTCCTGGTAGGAGGAGCGGCACACCCTGCGGGGCCGGCCCGGGCATGGGACCTGTCTGCGATTCCGGACCTGGGGGGAGAGTCTCCGGCCGACCGGGAGCTCTTTTTTGCCAAAACACAAATGGAAACGACCGGCATTCCTGTAGGACACGGACGACGAATGCTCTGGATCTACTTCAACCCCGACTGCTCCTACTGTCATCGTCTCTGGATGGCCCTCTCCGGCGTCTCCGACCTGACCTCGGTCTGGATTCCCGTCACCTTTTCCCTAAAGCCCAGTTCACTTGCCCGCTCGGCTGCCATTCTCTCGGCAAAGGACCCGGCTTTGGCCCTTTCACAGAACGAGGAGGCCTTCAATGACTTTCGGGAGGAGGGAGGCTATCCTGTGTCACTTCCCCTGTCCACCCGGGCCCGGGAGGAGGTGACCAGAAACACCATGCTCCTCCGGCTTTGGACCGGCAAGGTCGCCACGCCCACCCTTCTCTACCGGGATACCCGGGGGGAGGTCCAGGAATCCATCGGCCTTCCCGCGGATATTTCCGGGATGATCGCAACCATCGCCTCCTCCCCTTAGGCCCCGTTTTCGGGGTCTTCCCAGGAGAGGCAACCTATCCAACAAGGAGATTCCATGTCGAACAAATCCGTCCGCCTGTTGGGCGCTCTCATGGCCACCGTCGCCCTGGTCCCGGCCGCAGGGCCGTTGTACCTGGGGATCCTAAGAGACGACATCCATGCCCACTCGAAAGTGGGGGACCTGGGGCTTCAGGCCATCACCCTAGCCGGAATCGCTCTCGTGATCGCGGGCCTTGTCCTGGCCATCCGGGGCGAACGGGAGACCTCCGGCACAAAGGGTTGACACTCCATGGCCTTCTTTTGCCGGGCACGGCCCCTTGGGGCCCTCCTTCTGGGAACACTCCTTCCCTTCATGACCGCCCTCCTGATCCTGTCCGGTGCGGCCTTTTTCGTCCATCTCACCCGGGTCTCGACGGAAAGGGATGGACTCCTCAATCCGGCCTTTCCCCGGGCCGGCCACCCCTTCCGTATCGATCTTTCCCGGTTGGAAAGGAACGGCTCCATTCCTCCCCTTCTTCTGGAGGTCACCAAGGTCTCCCGGGCCCCCTACGCCCCCGGGATCTGGCCTGTGCCCTCGACCGTCCTTCGCCTGACCCTCTCCGCCCAATCGGAGGGCGCTCCCCTCATCCTGAACCTTCACGATGCCGGCGGATATCTGATCCGGGTTCGGGATCTGTCGACCGGGAGGCCTCTCCTTTCGAAAAGCCTCCGGGTGGTTCTTCCGGCCTCCTTTCTGGGGGATTCCTTCCTGCTACTTTTGGCCCTTGCCCTGGCCGGATCCCTTTCGGGATGGATGGCGAAAGGGTTTATGGCGAAAACAGAACGGTTTGGACGGGTTCTGACCGGAGCCGTCCTAGTTGAATTCACCCTTCTTCTCGTCTTTGGGGCGCTCTCCCGCCCTCCCGGCTCCCCGGAAGCCATGAACATCTCCTCCCTGATCCGCAAGGCGGCTGGCCCGTCCGGACAAGTTATTCTCACCCTCCGGCAGCGCGTCGAAGCCGGACGTCCCGGGGGCTGGGACACCGTCGGAGAGGACCGACTCCTCTTTATGGGGGAGGTCGACCGGGACCGGAGCAAGGACTCCCCCCTTTTTCTCAGGGCGGGGCCAGGAGAGGTCCGGGTCACCGTTGTAGCTCCCCGCGAAAATGGCCCGGGCCTGCGGATCCTCCGGAGGCGGATTTCAAAACGACCGGAAGAGGGAGGCGGCAAAGGACGGGATCTGGCGCTTTTTCTGGGTCTTGTCTCCTTCTCGGGGGCCTTTTTTGTCCTTTCTCATCCGGCACACAAATCCTGAGAAGAACCTGAGTCCGGAGGGGAAGGCGCAGGGATTGATTCAGAAATTTGGGGAAGACAAAAGCCTAGGAGAGCAGGTGCAAGGCCAGGGCATCGGGGCTTTCGAGCGCCATCTGGTGGGGAGCTCCGGGAACAATCCCGAAGCGTGCGCCTTCGAGATGGTCGACAAGGGTCCGGAGGATTTCGGGGGAGACGGACTGATCGCACTCCCCTCCCAGAACTGTGACCGGAAAGGGAAACCTCTGGCGCCTCTCCTCGGGAGGAAGAGCCGCCAGGGCCTCAAAGGAGGTGGCCCAGGACTCGGGATCAATGACCCGGAGATCCTCCCGGCAGATCCGGACCTCCCAGGGGTTCGCCCCGAGAAAGGCCGGCGTAAACCATCGGCCCAGGGTCGGCCCGATCTGGCTTTCCGGGCCGGACTCCCGGATGGCTTGGGCCCGGGCCAGAAATCGTTCGGGGTCGGAGGGCGGGGGAGAGAGAAGCCGGAGGCTTTTAAGACGCTCCGGGTAGCGTTCGGCGAAGGCCAGGGCGATCCGGCCACCAAGGGAGAGCCCTGCCAGGTGGAATCTGGGGAGCGAAAGGGCCTCCGTGAGTTCCCGGAGATCCTCCACCCAGCGGTCGATGGAGAGAGAGCGGGCGGGGGCCAGGGCCGATCCGTGGCCCCGGAGGTCATAGGCGATGACCCGGACCTGTCCGGCAAGCCGTGAGAGGAGCGGCCGGAAGGCCCAGCGGCTCGATCCGACAGGGTGCAGGAGAATCAGGGGAGGAGCCTCTCCCCCGGTGTCGAGGATCCGTGTCTCATGGTCCGGGAGGGCGAGCTTTCGGCCCAGAAGGGGAAAATCGCGGGAGTCGGCAAATTCGGCCAGGATGTCTGCCATCTCGATCATTCGGGGAAGTCCGGCATAAAGGCTCAGGTGCTCGGCAAGGGCCGCGAGCTCCGTGAGATCGATCCCCACCCGGAGGGCGGCCTCGATGTGGATTTTAAGTTCGGAGGAGAATCCCCCGGCGGCAAGGAGCGCCACGGTCGCCACCTCCCGGAACTGGCGGGACAGCTCCGGAGCGGCGTAGACCGTTCCGTATCCGTGCTCGACCAGATGGTCGGCCATGTTAGGCGAGAGACGGCCGAGACGGCGTGAGATCCCCTCTCCGGTTCCCCCGCTGATCCTTGCCAATTCCCGCCGTCCCCGCTCCTCTTTCGTCATCGGGGCCGGTCCGGACAGAATCGGGTGAAGGGGCAGTCCCGGCAGTCGGAAGGACGGAGGGTCACCGGAAATTTCTCCTTCCGGGCCACCCCCCTGTCGGGATCGTCGATCAGGGAGAGGATCTCCCGGATGGTCGTTTTTGTCTCCTCCAGAACCGAGCCCACCAGATCCGGTGAAACCGGCTCCGTCTCTCTGCGTTCGGGGCGAAAGGCCAGATAGACCGGTCCCAGACGAAGGGTTTCAAGGGAAACTCCCCGGTCCCTCCCGAAATACCAGGCATAGAGCCCCAACTGCCGGTCATGGTCTCCCGCCTTTCCGGGCCGACCCGTCTTCCAGTCGAGGACCAGGACCTCTCCGGACCGGCTCCGGAAGGCCAGGTCGATCTTGAGATGAATGGGGACCGCCCGGCCATCCACCTCAAGAAAAGCTGTTCTCAGTTCTTCATCCCGGTCCAGAAGATGGTCCGCCGGAAGCCCCGTGATTTCCGGGATCACCCAGCTTTTGGTGAAGCCCTCCAGGGCGGAGAGGGCCCGGTCGACGGCGGGCTTCCAGTCGGCTTCGTCGATGGCGAAGGCCCCGCCCTCGTGCTCCAGAAGGCCGAAGAATCCCTTCCGGACCGGATTGATTCCCGACCTGTCCTTGCGGGAGTGGGCAAATTCCCGGCGGAAGACCCCGAGAAGCTCCTGCCGGAGTCTCTTCACCGGAGGTAGGGTTCCGTCAACCCGGAGAGGTTCGAGGAGGTGGCGGACCGCCTCGTGGACATGGTGGCCGGTCCAGAGATACCGGTTGGAGAGCTTGTTCAGGCGGTAGATCTCCCGGGTCTCGGGGTCCGCCTCCCGTTCCCACCCCCCCCAGGAGCCGTATCTGACAAACCAGTAGCGGCGAGGGCAGCTCCGGAACAGGTCTCCACGGGAATGGGAATAGGAAAAGGAATTGACGAGGCGGCTCACGGGCCTTCCTTTCTTACGAGGGCTTCCGCGGACTCCTCCGGAAGGGCCATCTCGATTGCCTGGTTCTTGATGGACGAGAGGGAGAGATGGGATCGGGTCATGAAAAGATAACCCAGGATCGCTGACACCGCTATCACGAGGGCCTGGTTCACGAGGGAAAGGGCCACAGCCCGGTTGTCAGAGACATGAAAGGGAGCCAGGGCATAGACCGCCGCCAGCTGGACGACCCCGATCCCCCCAGGCGAGGACGGAACCAGAAGGGCCAGGTTGGTGAAGACAAGGAAGGCCAGGGTCACCTCCACCGGACTCTGGGTCACATCGAAGGTGATCAGGCAGAACCAGGTGAAGAGGAGGGTCAGGAACCAGATCAGGAGGCTTGTCAGAAAAAGTCTGAGGAGAAGGACGGGGGAGGTCAGGCTCGAAAGACCGTGGAGCGATTGTTCCAGCATGGAGAGAAATCGTCCCGCCAGGTGATGCCCCCGGGCCAGGGGAAGGACCGACCTGTCCAGGAAGGCAAGGATCCGCCCCCGTCCCTGGACCAGGGCATAAAGGCCGGCAAAGAGTCCGAATGTCCCTCCGATGACCCAGAGCCCCTTGTAGCCCAGGGGTTGTCCCCCTGTCGTCAGGAAGAGAAAGAGCAAAAGGGAGAGGGAGATCAGGTCGAAGAGGCGTTCGATGAAGATGGTCGACAGGAGGAGCGGCAGGGGAAGGTTTTCGAGTTTCCGGGCATAGAGGGCCCGGATCATCTCTCCCGCCCGGAAGGGGAGGATGTTGTTGGCCATGGTCCCCACGATCACGGATGAATAGAGAGAATAAAAGGAAACCCGCCGGGTGACCGACAGGGTCTGCCCCCAGAAGAGGGCCCGGAGGCCATAAATAAAGAAAAGAATCAGGGAGGCCGGAAGAAGCCAGCCATAATGGCCCTTCCAGAGAACATGGCCCAGCCGGTGAAGGGAAACATGACGGAGGGCAAAAAAAAGTGCGGCCCCGCTGATGGCGATGGCGATCCCGAAGTTGGCCCACCGGCGTCGTCCCATCAGGAGGAGGGGGCTCCGTCCCGGGACCAGGGGATCCGCACGAGAAAATTCTCGACGGTCCGCTCGATCCCGGCCCGGAGGGGAACCTCAGGACTCCATCCGAGCCTCTCCCGGGCCCGGGAAATGTCGGGCCTTCGCCTCCGGGGATCGTCCGCCGGCAAAGGCCGGAACTCCCGCTTGAGCGGCCGTCCGACAACCTCTTCCAGAAGATCGGCCAGCTCTCCGATGGTGAACTCCCCGGGGTTGCCGAGATTGACCGGATCCTCAAGATCCGGCACCCGTCCCGCCCGTAGAATCCCCTCCACGAGGTCCGAAACGAAGCAGAAAGATCGCGACTGGGATCCGTCGCCGTAAATGGTCAGCGGCTCGTCCTCCAGGGCCTGTCGGATGAAATTGCTCACCACCCGTCCGTCAAAGGGGTCCATCCGGGGGCCATAGGTATTGAAGATGCGGACGATCCGAAGATCAATCCCGTATTTGCGCCGGTAGTCGGTCGCCACGGTCTCAGCCGCCCGTTTCCCTTCGTCGTAGCAGGAGCGGAGACCGACGGGGTTCACGTGGCCCCAGTAGCTCTCCTTCTGGGGATGCTCCAGCGGATCGCCGTAAATCTCCGAAGTGGAAGCCACGAGAAGTCGCGAACGGTGGCGCCGGGCCTCCTCGAGCATCGCCACCGTTCCGATGACCGCGGTCCGGAAGGTCGCCACAGGATCGGCCTGGTAACGGGGAGGCGAGGCGGGACAGGCGAGATGGAAGATCAGGTCGTAGGCAGGAAGGGGAGGAGGCGAGGCCACGTCCTCCTTCCAGAGCTTCCGGATTTTTTGGGGGAGATTGTGGGCAAAACCTGTGGAAAAGTTGTCCAGGACGTCGACCGTTGCCCCATGGGACAAAAGGCTGTCGCACAGGTGGGAGCCGACGAATCCGGCTCCCCCCGTTACCAGGACGGTCCTTCCTGACAGTTCAAGCCATTCCTTGGGCGGTTGGGCGCTCAACGGATGGCCTGTTCCGGAGTCCGGAGGATAGCCCCCCGGCTTCCGCTTTCCACGAGGGCGGCATATCGGGCCAGATACCCCCGGGTCACCTTGGGGGGAAGGGGTTTGAAGGCCTTTTTCCGCCGGGCCAGCTCCTCTTCGGAGACCAGAAGGTCCAGGGTCCGGGCCTCGAGGTCGATCCGGATACGGTCACCGGCCATGACAAGGGCGATCGGGCCTCCGGCTGACGCTTCGGGCGAGATGTGGCCGATACAGGCCCCACGCGTTCCCCCGGAAAAGCGTCCGTCGGTTACCAAGGCCACCTTGTCTCCCAGCCCCATCCCCATGAGATTGGCGGTGGGAGCCAGCATCTCCTGCATCCCCGGCCCCCCGGCGGGTCCTTCGTAGCGGATCACCACCACATCGCCCGCCCGGACCTTTCCCCCCAGGATCCCCTCGCAGGCGGCCTCCTGGGATTCAAAAATGACGGCCGGTCCCTCGAAGCGCCGCATGGAGGGATCTACCGCCCCCACCTTCACCACACTCCCGTCAGGGGCCAGGGAGCCGTAAAGAATGGCCAAACCTCCCTTGGCACTGTAGGCGCGGTCCACCGTCCGGATGACGTCCCGGTCCCGGATTTCCGCCTCCCCGATCATCTGTCCCAGGGTCTTCCCCGAGACCGAGACGACGTCGAGATCCAGAAGCCCCGGGATCATGGACAGCTCCTTCATGATGGCCATCACGCCCCCGGCCCGCGCCACATCCTGGATATGATAGGAACCGGCGGGCGAGACCTTGCAGATATAGGGGACCCGGTCAGCGAGCTCGTTGATCCGCTTCATGGAAAAGGGGATCTCCGCCTCGTGGGCAACAGCCATGGCGTGGAGGATCGTGTTGGAGGAGCCTCCCATGGCGATGTCCAGGACCAGGGCATTGGCGAGGGCCCGGGCATTGACGAACTCCCGGATGTTCCGGCCCTCCCGGGCAAGGTCGACGGCCCGCCGGGCGGCCTTCCTGACCAGATCCTCCCGGGCGGGGTCGGTGGCGAGGATCGTCCCGTTTCCGGGAAGGGCGATCCCCAGGACTTCGGCCAGACAGTTCATCGAATTGGCGGTAAACATCCCGGAGCAGGAACCACAGGTCGGGCATCCTTCGTCCTCAATCTCCTTGAGGCGCTCTTCGGAGATCTTCCCGGCCTTGAGGGCCCCGACCCCCTCGAAGACCGAGATGAGGTCGACCACCTCGCCGCTCTTGAGGCGTCCCGCCTCCATGGGACCGCCGGAGACCATCACCGTGGGGATGTTGACCCGCAGGGATCCCATCATCATCCCGGGGGTAATCTTGTCGCAGTTGGTCAGGCAGAGCATGCCGTCGAAGGGATGGGCCATAACCATGGTCTCTATGGCGTCAGCGATCAGCTCACGGCTGGCCAGTGAGTAGCGCATGCCTCCGTGACCCATGGCGATTCCGTCGTCCACCCCGATGGTGTTGAATTCGAAGGGGACGGCGCCGGCCGCCCGGATCTCTTCTCTGGCAATCTCGCCCAGACGGTTCAGATGGACATGGCCCGGAACGATCCCCACATAGGAGTTCGCAACGGCCACGAAGGGTTTGCCCATGTCCTCATCGGTCAGCCCGCAGGCCTTCAAAAGGCTCCGGTTGGGGGCCCGGTCGACCCCTTTTTTCATGATATCGCTTCGCATCGTCGTTCTCCTTATGGCCGTACAGGGATCACTCTCTTTTTCTTCAGGCTCCAAGAAGTTGGAGAAGCTTTCATTGTCCCTTTTTTGACGGAAAAGCTCAAGAGAGAAGCCCGCGAGGCATGATCCTTATCATATTGACCCTCTGCTGTCTCGGAGTATATTAAAAATGAAGGATGCAAAAGGGTCCTTGTCCGGTCTTTTGCATGAATCGCGGCAATTGGAGTCAAAATTTCCGGGAAAATTTTTGAAAGCGAGGGATCAATGAAATCCAACATCGGAAGTATAGAAAGGGCGGTCCGCATCCTTTTGGGTCTCATCCTAATATCAACAGTTTTTGTCGGACCCAAAACGGAGTGGGGATGGATAGGAATCCTTCCGCTGGCCACAGGCCTCATAGGATTCTGCCCGATCTATGCCCTCCTCGGGATCAACACCTGCTCCATCAAACACTGAAGGGCCTTTACTTTCCGCTTTCCGGAAGAAGGGCTGTCTGTCCGTCCCTTTTCCCTGTCTCAATTCTTTCTCAACCGGAGCCTTAATGTCAAAAAGAGGCCCCGGAAGGCCCGTCACCAAAATCCTCCTTTAATAAAATTCCAGGGAGGATCGGGGCCTCAAAAAAGATAGACCGGTCAATCCAGAGAAAATTCCCCCGAGAAAAAGGAGTTTTCCGTGAAGACCCCCATTCCCATGCCCGTTCTCTCCGATACGATGAAGACGGGGCGACTTGCGGCCTGGAACAAGCAGCCCGGCGACCATGTCCGGGCGGGAGAGGTGCTGGCCGTCATGGAATCCGACAAGGCCGTCATGGACATCGAGGCCTTCTCCGGCGGATTTCTTTCGGGTCCCCTGGCTCCGACCGGCACGGATATCCCCGTGGGAAGCCCAATCGGCTACCTTTGCGACACAAAGGAGGAGTGCCGGCAAGAGCCCGGACCCGTTCATGAGTCCCCTCCTGCGATGGAAAAGAGGTCCGAACCCCTCCCGGCCCCCGAAGAGGGTGTGGCTCTGCCCCGGCCTCATCCTCCCGAGCTGATCTCGACCAGTACCGGGAGAGAATCCGAAAGTCCTCCGGCGGCCTCCCATTATGCCCGGGGACTGGCGGGGGATCTGGGAATTTCTCTCGACTCCCTCCCTCCCGGTCCGGATGGACTGATCCATGCCCGAGCCGTGCTCGAGCGGGCCCTGGGAACTCCTCCCCCCGACCTCACATTCGCCCCTCCGGCCCATAAGCGTCCACCGACCGCCATGGAGAGCGCCATTGCCCGCAACATGGAGCAATCCCTCCGGACTCCCATATTCCATCTCTCCACCCGGGTCGCCTTCCGGATCCTGTCGGCAGTCTCCGTCTCGGCCAAACTCTCCCTGACCCTCCTTTTGTGCCGGGCGGCGGCCCTGGCCATCATCCAGCACCCGCGGATCAATGCCCTCTGGTCCAAAGACGGGATTTATGAACGGGAACGGATCGACATCGGCATTGCCGTCGACACCGGAAACGGCCTGGTCACGCCCGTTCTTCGCGATGTCGGAGGGCGTCCCCTTCCGGAAATTGCCGAAGACTGGCGAATCCTGAAGGAAATGTCCCTGAAGGGTCGCCTTGCGCCCGAGAACTATTCCGGGGGAACCTTCTACCTCTCAAACCTGGGCATGTACCCGCACGTCGTAAGCTTCGATGCCATCCTTCCCGCCTCTGCGGGAGCCATTCTTGCCGTCTCTGCGCCAGACGGAAAAGACGAAGGGAATCTTTTGACGCTTACATGCGATCACAGGACCATCTACGGAGCCCAGGCCGCGGCCTTCATGGAGACCCTGGCCGGACTGATCGAGAATCCGGAACCCTGGACGGGAGTCACCCTCTGAGGAATCCTGGTCAGACTCCGGATTCCTGCAAAAGATCCCTGAACCATGATCCTGTCCCCAAAATTGAAGGAGATCGTTAAATGTCCGAACATCTTCATGAAGTCGCAGCCCTCATCGAAGATCTGAAGAAACGGTATCCTTCCGAGATCAACGCCTTTCTAGCCTTCATGGACAAGGCCGAGGCCGGGCCGGCCCTCACACTCCGGGAAAAGGAGCTGATCAATGTGGGTCTTGCCGTGGCCGCCCAATGTAGCTGGTGCATCGAGGTCCACGTCAAGGCCGCCGTCAAGGCGGGAGCCTCCCGGGACGAGATCACAGAGGCCGGCTTCATGGCCGTGATCATGCACGGTGGCCCGGCCCTCATGTACCTGATCGACCTCAACCGGGCCCTGGACGAGTTTCTTCCGCCCAGGACAGGAGGGACCTGATGGAACTCTTCCTTTTCCGCACCCTCCTCGAGGACATGATTCTGGCCCGGACCTTTGAGGAGCGGGCGGCGCACGAGTACACCCGGGGACGTATCGGCGGCTTTCTCCATCTCTATCCGGGGGAAGAGGCCGTGGCGGCCGGAGTGATCCGGGCCACCGGCCCGGGTGACTACATTGTCGCCACCTACCGCGAACATGCCCATGCCCTTCTCCGAGGAATTCCGCCCGAGAAAATCATGGCCGAACTTTTCGGGCGGGAGACCGGTCTTTGCCGGGGGATGGGCGGTTCCATGCACCTTTTCAGTCGGGAGTACCGGTTCATGGGAGGATATGCCATCGTGGGGGAGACCTTTCCTATTGCCATCGGCATCGCCTACGCCCTCGCCATGAAAAATCGTCCGGAGGCGGTCGTCTGCTTCTTCGGAGACGGAGCGGTCAACCAGGGGACCTTTCACGAATCCCTTAACATGGCCGCCCTCTGGAACCTGCCCGTCCTCTTCGTCTGCGAAAACAACCGCTACCAGATCGGAACCGAAATTCACCGCCATTCGGCCGTGACGGACGTCTTCAAGCGATCCTCCGCCTATCATATCCCCGGCCGCCAGGTCGACGGGATGGATGTTCTCGCGGTCCACGAGGCCGCCACCCAGGCCTTGGCCTCCCTTCGTTCGGGCGGGGGACCGGTCCTCCTCGAATGCGTCACCTACCGCTTCCGGGGCCATTCGATGGCCGATCCCGGGAGCTACCGTCCCAGCCAGGAATTGGCGGCCTTCCGGGCCCTGGACCCGGTCCCCTCCCCCGCCTCCGCCTCCGGAGAGGCCGACGGACTCTCGCGCCATGGGGAGCATTGCCTGGCCCATGGCGCCGTGGCGAACAGGGAAGAAATCCAGAGACTCTTTGATCAGGCCCGGGAGCGGATCGATGCGGCGGTGGAGTTTTCGGAAAAATCTTCCGATCCTTCGACGGAGCTTTTCCGGGATCTTTCCACCCTCCACCCCTCCCCGAGTCCGCTTCGTCCGTCCCGGGAACCGGAAAAAAAGACGGGTTGGCAGGCGATCAACCGGGCCCTGGACCTCGAAATGGGCCAGGACGACCGGGTCTTTGTCATCGGGGAGGATGTCGGCCTGTTCGGAGGGGCCTACCGGGCCACCGAAGGCCTCATGGCCAAATACGGAGAGTGGCGCGTCCGGGACACCCCGATATCCGAGAACAGTTTTACGGGACTCGCTGTGGGGGCGGCCATGGCCGGCATGCGGCCGGTTGTCGAAATCATGACGGTCAACTTCGCCCTCCTGGCCATGGATGCCCTTGTGAACCTCGCGGCCAAGATCCGCCTTATGTCGGGGGGACAGTTCTCCATTCCCCTGGTCCTGCGGATGCCGGGCGGAGTGGCGCACCAGCTGGGAGCCCAGCACTCCCAGCGCATCGAGGCCCTGCTCATGAATGTGCCCGGTCTCAGGATCCTGGCCCCGAGCTCCCCCCAGGACTCTCTCTCGCTCCTTCGGATGGCCATCCGTTCCGACGATCCGGTGGTGATCCTTGAACACGATCTCCTGTACTTTGACGAAGGTCCGGTCAGGGAGGACGATCTTCCCTCCCTCGATTCCGCTTCTGTCCTCTGCGAAGGATCCATGCTGACCCTCGTCGCCTGGTCCCGCATGACGAATCTTTCCCTATCCGTCGCAGGAAGACTCAAGTCCGAGGGAGTCTCGGTAGAGGTCATCGATCTTCGGAGCCTCTCTCCCATTGACTGGGAGACCCTCGTCCGGTCGACGGAAAAGACCCACCGCGCCCTGATCGTGGAAGAAGACGGACGCTTTGCCGGAGGAGGAGCAGAGATTGCCGCGACCTTGTCGGAGCGCTGCCATCCCCTCCTCGATGCTCCGGTCCGGCGTCTGGGGGGCCTTTTCGTCCCGACGCCCTACAACAAGAGTCTGGAGGCGTCAACTATCCCCGATGAAAAAAGCATCGAGCAGGCCATCCTGATGAGTCTTTCAAGCTGACATTTGATGCCGGGACTCAGGAGTTCCTTTAATGACAGGACCTTGCAGGGACAGCGAAACCGTTGGAGGCCCGGATCTCTTTTAGAGAACATAACTTCGGGAGATCAATCCCCCCGGATTTCGGGATCCTTTCCCAACAACCGGCAAGAGGAGGCCGATCCGCTTGGATTTAACCCAACAAAGAGGTCGGACAACAAAAGTCAGCGGTTAACAAGAAGTCCAGGCGAACTCATGAGGGAGATTGAATAAACAAAAATTGGGGGTAAGTCTTAAAAAGAACGAAGTCCTTTTAAAACCTCTCATATCATCTATTTGGGTTTGCCCTGACCTTGCATCCTCAAGGGCTGTCGTAAACGTTGCATCTGAACGACGACAGGGTGGGCCTGGGGAATGGATAAGAGGAAGATGTCTATCGAAAGGAAAAACAATGTCGTTTTCTTCGCCCCCATTGGAAGATTGGTTTCGCAAGACCCTTCCCGACCGTGTCGTCCGGCTTCGCAAAAAAGGAAATCTTCTGTTTTCCGAAGGCGATCCCTCGGATTTATTCTATGTCATTTCCGAGGGTCGGATTCTGATCATGAAGGAAAGCCCGTCGGGCAATCCGGTCATTCTTGAGCGCCTTCTGAAGGGGGACTTTGTGGGCGGGTTTGCCGTCATTGCAGACTTCCCCTATCCGGCTTCTGCCATCGCCGACTGTCCTTCTGTCCTGAATGGCTATTCAAAGGAAAAAATCCGGCGGTTCCTGAGAGAAGAGCCCGAGATCCACAGGACTATCCTTTCAGAATTGGGATCTCGCTTTCAGAATATTCAGTCCATGCTCCTTTTCTCCAAAGATCCAACCGAAGTTCGCCTTGCCCGGGTGCTTTTTTGCCTCTGGGAAAAAGGGGAAGGATCCGCTCCCCGGTCCGATTCATCTCTGGGAATCGCCATGACGCGGATCACCCTGTCCCAGATGGCCCGAACTACGGTTGAGAGCACGATCCGGATCACAAAGCAGTGGGAAAGGATGGGAAAACTTGACCTTTCAAAGAGGGGCGTCATCCGGATCCTGGATCCGTCTTTTTTGCGAAACCTCTCTGGGAACCTCCCCTCCTAGGGAGAATCCCTCTCCCTCTCCTTCCCTGAGACTCCAGGAATGATTATTGGAAGGATGATTCATGGAAGACCCTCGCATCGTGATTGCCGGCGGAGGATTTGCCGGGCTCGCCGCGGCAAGAGCCCTGCGGGGCGCTGCGGTGCGTGTGACCCTCATTGATACCCGGAACTACTTTCTTTTCCAGCCCCTTCTCTATCAGGTGGCCTCGGGAGATCTTCACGCCGAGGCCATCGCAACGCCCATCCGGCGGATCCTCCGGGGAAAGAACCAAAGATTTCTCTTGGGGACCCTCACCGGATTCGATTTCAGACGGAACCAGGTCTTTCTGGAAGACGGATCTGTGGTTTCCTATGATCGCTTGATCGTCTCCCTGGGAAGTACGACCAAATTTGTCGAGAGCCAAAATCTGGCAAAAAATGCCGGACACCTGAAGGGCATTCCGGAAGCGGAAAACCTTCGCTCCAGGATTCTCCTGGCTCTCGAACGGGCCAGTGTCTGCCCGGATCCGAAAGAGCAGGACTCCTGGCTGACCTTTGTCATCGTGGGGGGAGGAGCCACCGGAGTCGAGTTTGCCTGTGGACTTCTGGAACTGTTTCGGGTTCTTGTTCCCCGGGATTATCCGGAGATCGATCCCGGAAGGATTACCGTCTGCCTCCTCCAGGGAGGAGACAGCCTTCTTCCGGATTTTCCTCCGTCCCTCCAAATTTATGCCAGGAAACGTGTGGAATCCTTGGGAGGGGCGGTTCGTTTTCACACGCACGTGATAGATTATGACGGTCTGAAGATCTCGCTTTCGTCCGGGGAAACCGTTCTTGCCCGGACATTGGTCTGGGCGGCGGGAGTCTCGCCGTCCGTTCTGGCCGGCCACCTTCCCGGAGAAAAAGATCCTTCGGGAAGGGTCCGGGTCAACGACAGGCTGCAGATTCCGGGCCATCCCGAGATTTATGTGTTGGGTGACATGGCCCGAACCCGGGAAGGGATCAGCCCTCAGGTGGCCCCCTTCGCCATCCAGACGGGCCGGTATGCCGCCCAGATGATCCTGGCCTCCTATAATCTCGCTCGGGTTCCCCCGCCTTTTGTCTACCGAAATCCCGGAAGTATGGTGGTCCTGGGACGCTATGATGCCGTCTGCCATTTTCCCTGGAAAAATGTCATGTGCCGGGGAGCCGGAGCCTGGATCCTCTGGTTGGGACTGCACCTCGCCAAGATTCTCGGGCCGCGAAACCGTCTGCTGGCTCTCGTCGACTGGGGGCAGGACTATCTCTTCAGAAGCGCAACGATGGAAATCATCCGGTCCTTCCAGACCTCGGACATTGCCCAAAACATTGGGGAGTTCGAAGAGTGGCCGAAGGACCCGAAGTGAATCCCTGGAGCTCTCAACCTTTTATTCTGGCGGTCTCTCTTTCTTCACGCCCCCCACTGGCCCTGAGGACAGATCCCCGTGGATTTCCAGACGTCGGAGCAAAAGGTAAAAATACACAAGCCCCGCATAGGGCTGCCAGCGCTTGAGAAGGGCGTTGACAGCTTCGTAATCCAGGGGTTTCTTTTCTCCAAACAAGCTTTCCAGGGACTTTCGCGCCCCCGAATCATCGCCGGGAAAGACATCGAGACGCCCCAGCCCTCGCAAGAGGGCGTATTCCGCCGACCATCGGCCGATGCCACGGAGCTGGATCAGTTGCTGGACCGCCGCATCGTTCGGCAAATCCGCCCAGCGATCCCGGTTCAGATGTCCGAGGGATTCCTCTTCCGCCAGCCCTCTCAGTGCTGCGATCTTCCCTTGACTGAAGCCGACCCGGCGGAGGGTTGTCATATCCTGTTTCAGGAGAGAATCAGCGGTCGGAAAAGGGAGCAAGGCTCCTTCCCCCTGGAGGTCGGATCCGTCACAGGCCTGAGCCAGGCGGCCGAGGAGAAGGATCCCAAGATGCAAGCTGACTTGCTGGCATGCGACGGCATTGACCAGGACCTCAAACAGGGAGGGGAAGCGGGGAGGCCGGAATCCCCGGAATCGATCCGAAAGGGAAGAGAGGATCGGATCCTTCTCCGCCAAAGCGCAAAACCCGGCCATTTCCCGGTCCATTCCCAGGCTCCAGACCAGTTGTTCGCGGATCCAGGAAAGCTCTTCGCTGTTCCCCGGTTCCCCACTGATTTCAGCCTCGATTTTGGGAGCGGGATCTCGGTGAACCTGCTTCAGATGGACAACCCATTTCCGTTCATGACGCACAAAGACACGCCGGTAAACTCCGTCCCCAAAGAGGTCGATCCGGTTGTGGGGCTGTCGACGCAAGGCCCAGACCACAAGATCCAGCCGAAAAGGGGAGGCGGGCTCAAAAACAAGGATTTGGGTCATTTTCAAAACACCATCTTCAGAAGGGATCCCTCCCGCCCTTGCGGGATCCCCTTCTCCGGTTTTCTGGCCAAGGGGGACCTCATTTGGGACGTATCCGAGGGGAAATCACAGAGCGACCTCCATCTCTCCCTGATAATGAAGACCTTCCCCATCAGGCAAAAAACTTGCCGCCCGCACCTCGAGCCCATTCTTGACGGCCTTTCGAAGCTCAACTCCGTAAGCCGGATGTATCAGGTCGGCCGGCTGGACAACCCGGCAGTCCGCCCGCTGGACGACAAAGAGAAGCAGGGCCCGGTCCCCTTCCCTGACCCGGTCGACAAGATCGGAGAGATGTCGGATGGCCCTTTCCGAGACCGCATCGGGAAAAAGGGCCCGGTCTCCCTCCCGATAGGTGACACTCTTGACCTCCACATAGACAGGCCGGCCTTTTTCGTCCCGGTAGAGGTGGTCGACGCGGCTTCTTTGACCGTAGGGAACCTCGGAGCCGGCGTGAATCCACCCGGAGGCGAAATCCGGAACCTCTCCGGAGAGCAGATCCCGGGCCAGACCATTGGCCCGGTTCGGATTGATCCCGACCCGGACACCGGGCAGCGGCTCGGACTGTTCTGTCCGGAAACGATATCCCCCGGGATTTTTCGGGTTGAAGGGAAGAACGGAGAGAAAGAGCGGAGTCTCCGGGGTCTCAAGACAGCTTGTCAGCCGACCCGGGTTGGGACAATGGCACCAGGCTTCCTCCTCTCCCTCCGGTGTTACAATGTTGGCGAGCACGGAAAAACGTTTCTCCCGGCGCCTGAAGACGGCCGAAAGAAGCGGGGCGTCATAGCGCATGGCAAACACCGTCCTTTCGAAGGGAGGCACTCATGCAGATCAGGGTTGCAAGAATTTACGGATCCCCGACAGTGGAGAAAGGCGAGATTCCCCTTCTTGTGGACCGCCTCTGGCCCCGGGGTCTCTCGAAAGAGAGCGTTCCGGGTCTTAGGTGGATGAAGGAGTGGGCTCCCTCCTCCACCCTCCGCCAGTGGTTCCATGCCCATCCCGAAGAGTTCGGAACATTCCGGGAACGCTATCTTTCGGAGCTTTCTGGGGAGCAGAGCAAAATTTCCGGGGATCTGGCCAGACTGGAAAGAGAAACGGGAAAGGAGGCTTCCGGACTTCGCCTCCTTCTTCTCTACGGAGCCCGGGACCCGAACCACAACAATGCCCTGGTCCTTCGGGACTATCTGGCCTCCCTGGCCCGTCCCCGTCCGATTCCGTAGCAGTCGATTCCCCGTGTCAGGAGTTCCCGGGGATCGTACTGGTTGCGCCCGTCGATCACCACCGGCCGCGCCATCAGAGCCTTGACCCGGTCCCAGTCCGGGGTGCGGAAGATCCGCCATTCGGTGAGCAGGCAGAGGACCTCCGCTCCCGGAAGAACATCGTAGGGATCCTTTCCGAAGCGGATGCGATCCCCGTATCGGGTCCGGAGATTTCCCATGGCTTCCGGATCGTAGAGCGCGATCCGGGCCCCCCGGCCGATCAGATGGTCCAAGAGGACCAGGGAGGGAGCCTCCCGGATGTCGTCGGTCTCGGCCTTGAAGGCCCCGCCCCAAATGGCGACAGTAAGATCGGATCGTCCCGGGAAGAGGGTTTCCATGAGGAGACCGGGGATCCGTTTCTGGGAGTCGTTGGTAGATTCGACCTCCGAAAGAAGGCCCATCGGAATCCCCAGGGCCTCTCCCGTGTGGATGAGCGCCTTCACGTCCTTCGGAAAGCAGGATCCTCCGTAGCCGACTCCGGCATAGAGAAAGGGCATGCCGATCCTGGGATCGGACCCCATGCCGAGGCGGACATTCATGATGTCCGCGCCTGTCCTGTCACAGATCTCGGCCATCTTGTTGATGAAGGAGATCTTGGTGGCCAGGAAGGCGTTGGAGGCATACTTCGTGAGCTCCGCCGAGGGAATGTCCATCAGAAAGACGGGATGGCCGTTTCGGGTGAAGGGGGCATAGAGCTCCTTCATCAGTTCTCCCACCCGGGGATTGTCGACCCCGATCACCACCCTGTCGGGCCGGAGGACGTCGTCCAAAGCCGAGCCCTCCTTCAGGAACTCGGGATTCGAGACCACGTCGAAAAGGCTTTGGGAGTCCCCCGGATGAAGACCCAGGACCTTTCGGATGATCCCGGCGACCTTCGTCGAGGTTCCGACCGGAACGGTGGACTTGACCACGATGATCCGGTACTCCTTCAGGTTCTTCGCGATGTCCGCCGCCACGTCGAGAACGGCGCCGAGATCGGCCGACCCGTCATCGGCATTGGGGGTTCCTACGGCGATGAAGCAGAAGAGGCTTCCCTCGACGCCGGCCCCGAGATCGGTGGTAAAGGAAAGGCGTCCTCCCTCCATGTTGCGCCGGAGAAGCTCTTCCAGACCGGGCTCGTAGATGGGGGAACGCCCCTGGGAGAGCATGGCGATCTTTTTCTCGTCCCTGTCCACACCGATGACCGAATGGCCCATTTCGGCAAACCCTACCGCCGTCACAAGCCCTACATACCCCGACCCCACCACACAGAGTTTCACACGCCCTCCCCCGGAAACAATTGATGAACTGGCCCTGTCGGTGTGATACTACACCAAAGGGGAAAAACCACACAACACAACGGGAAGGAAAAGGGCGAGATGGCGGGAACGACAGGAAGCCGGGAGGAGGTGATCATTGTCGGAGGGGGAATCGTCGGATGCTCCATCGCCTGGCATCTCTCCTGCCGCGGACGGAAATCGCGGATTCTCGAGCGTCAGGAGCCCGGGGGGCTCGCCACACACGCCGCGGCAGGGATTCTTGGCCCCCTGAACGAGACAGACTGTCCTGGCCCCTTTCTCGACCTTTTGCGCAAAAGCCTCTCCCTCTACCCGGCCTTCGTCGATGCTCTGGTCGAGGAGACCGGCCTGTCTCCCGATTTTACCCAGAGCGGGATCCTGGCCGTGGCCCCCCGACCCGAGGACCGACCGGCTCTCGAAGCCCGCTTCAAGTGGCAGTCGGCCCTCGATTCCTCCCTGGTCTTCTGCGAGGCCCCCGAAGCCAGGACACTTGAGCCGGCCCTGACCGGAACGCTCGACTCTGCGATCTACTATCCCGACGAGGGCCACGTCTATGCCCCGAGGCTCATCAAGGCTCTTCTGGGGGCACTCTCCCGGCGCCGGATCCCTCTTGAACAGGGGGTGGCCGTCACACGGATCGCCCCCTCCGGCCACGGAACCCTTCAGGTCTTCGACCGGGAAGGAGGATGCCGGGAGGCGGAAAAGGTTGTTCTGGCAGCCGGCGCCCTGCTCTCCGACATCGAAATCCCCGGGACCCGGATTCCGGTCACCCCGGTCAGCGGCCAGATCCTGGCTGTTCGCTCTCCCGGATCCTTCTACCGTCGTGTGGTCTTTTACCCCCCTCACGGGTATTTCGTCCCCAAGCTCGACGGAACGGTGGTGATCGGAGCCACCGAAGAAAGGATCGGGACACGCACCCGGGTGACCCCGGCCGGACTCATGGAGTTTCTGGCCCCCCTCTCCTCCCTCGCCCCCGGTCTCCTGGAGCTCCCCCTCCACCACACCTGGTCCGGACTTCGTCCCAAATCCCCCGATGCCCTCCCGATCCTGGGCCCCCATCCCGAATGCCCCGGCCTCTTCCTGGCCGGCGGCCACTACAGGAACGGCATCCTTCTGGCCCCGGTCACGGGAGAGATTATGGCGGACTGGATCGAGGGCGGATCCCCCTCCCTCTCTCTCCCCTTTCTTCCGGACCGGTTTTTGAAGAGCCGGAACGGATAGACCCGGCCAGTCGTCGTGGGACCAGCGGACCTTCTCGCCCTTTCCTCCGAAATCATGGAATGCCGGCGCTGTCCCCGGCTTGTCGAATGGCGGGAGAGGGTCGCCCGGGAAAAGGTGGCCCGCCACGCCCGGGAGGCCTACTGGGGCCGACCGGTCCCGGGGTTCGGGGACCCTTCCGCCCGGTTCTGGATCCTGGGCCTGGCTCCGGCCGCCCACGGGGGAAACCGGACGGGCCGGGTCTTCACCGGGGACCGCTCGGGGGACTTTCTCTATCGGGCTCTCTACGAGGCCGGCTTCTGCAACCAGCCGACCTCGGTCTCGAAGGAGGACGGTCTTGTCCTTTACGATCTTTATGTCTCGGCGGTTGTCCGGTGCGCCCCTCCGGACAACAAGCCGACAACAGAAGAATACGCGGCCTGCCGTCCCTTTCTCGAACGGGAGTTCCGGGCGCTAGGCCATCTCTCCCTCGTTCTCGTCCTGGGGGCTGTCGCCTACCGGGAATACCGGAAGATGCTCCTGGGCGCAACCGGCTTGCCTCTTCCCCCGTTTCCCCCTTTCACCCACGGAGGCTTCATCCCGTCCTCCCCCGGACTTCCGGCCCTTCTGGCCTGCTACCATCCCAGCGCCCGGAACACCCAGACCGGCCTTCTTACGCCAGCCATGATGGGGGAGATCCTGGAAAGGGCAAAAAAGATCCTGGGAAAATGAGAACTCCTTGCCATGGCGTGCGCCCGGGACACAATCCTCTCATGAAGGGCCTTTTGTCGATTCATCAAAACGCAGGCTCACTTCAGTGCGATGGCGGGAGGGAGAGGTAAAGGAGAAGAGACAGAAAGTAAAGCTATCCAGGCGAATCAGGAATACTGAAGGGACCCGCTGGACCGATGTCCCCTGTTGACAGGCAAAACCGGCCCCAGGAAACGGACAGGACCGCCCTCTCATAACCCTGGCTTGGACCTCCAGGATAAAAACAATGTCCCCCGGGTGGGCACGATCAAGTCGAAGCGGCCATGGTCAGTCTGGATCCTTCAGGTGTGGTCTCCGAAGGGTCTTGGGACAAGGATCGGTCGGATCCACCGGTTCCAAGACGGGCTCCACAAAATTCTGCCTCTGACTTTGCCCATCATCAGAAATTTCCACAAAACCCGGGCATCCCCTCTAGAGACTCTGGCCAGACCCCATCAGATATCCATGTCGATTGACCGGGAAACAAGGGCTATGCAGGGCCTTTGCCTGATGCCCCGATGGTGAGACCTCCCCTTGTTTGGGAACCCGGGGCAGGGATCCCCACAAGCCTCCCCGGAATCTGGTGTCCGAGTCGGAGCGGTATCAGCCCATCTTGGGTTTATTTCCCAACACAGGGGGAGGGGAGAAAAAACCGCCATCTCCCTTGATGAAATCCTCTTCAGTCCAAAAGGCCATCTGCCACCTCATGATCCAAAGGGGCCCCCTCCTCAATGCTGATTCATATCCGGGCCGACAGATTCCTCCTGTCCGGTTCCCACTCCCGATTCTTCTTCGGATCCTCCCCACGCTCCGCGTCAGATGAAGGGGAAGGATGACGACCAGCCCGAAACGGGAGCCGTTCCATTTTCGGGGAGGCTTCTTTCTTTTCCGCGCTCGGTAACTCAAGAGTCAACGTTTGTGCTGAACCGTTCTTTTGCACCTTCCGGATTTTTTCTGCCTTTTCTCTAAGACTTGACACTAGATTTGTCCAGGACTGGTTGAAGCCCGAAATCCCCTCCCGAAGCAGTTCCCTGTAAATCTCTTCAAGGTCAATTCCCAGAAATGCGAGTTGTCCAAAGACCGATTGTGGATGGTCGGCACGAAGATCGAACCTGTAGCGGTCAATGCTCCGTTCAACCTTTCCATGGTCGAGGAAGGCCCGAAAGGTCGGAAGAGGAAGGGTGTTGACGGTGTCTGCCCCGATCAGACGTTCCACATAGAGGACATCGGAATATTCCGAATTCTTTGTTCCGGTCGAGGCCCAGAGGGGACGCTGGAGATTGGCCCCTTTTTTTGCCAGCCTGGAAAAGGGCATGTCTCCAAAGATGTCACAAAATAGCTGGTAGACCACCTGGGCATTGGCGATTCCGGCCTTTCCCCGAATCTCCGCCGCCTTTCGGGAAAGGGCCGGATCGTCCGATTCGGCCCGGACCCTTTCAAGCCTGTGGTCGACGGCGGTATCGATCCGGCTGACAAAAAGGCTGGCCACACCCGTGACCTCTGCGGGATTTTTTCCCTTTCCCGCCCATGATTCAAGACCTTCGATATAAGCCTGGGCTGAACGCCTGTAGGATTCGGGAGAAAAAAGAAGGGTGACATTGACCGAAACCCCTTCACTGATGAGATCTCTGATGGCTGTCATTCCTTCCTCCGTCCCGGGAATCTTGACCAAAAGGTTGGGACGGTCGATCATTGATCGAAGGCGGAGCGCCTCCTCGACCGAATCTTCCGACCGGTGGGCGAGCCCCGGATGGACCTCGATCGAGACGAAGCCATCCGTCCTCCCGGAGGATCTGAAGAGAGGGAGAAAAATGTCGCAGGCCCGCTGGACATCTTCCACCATCAATCTCCGAAGAATCTCTTCCGGCTGGAAATTCCTTTCCAGGAGTTGCGCAATTTCATTGTCGTAATCTGGCGAACCGGAGATGGCCTTTTCAAAAATCGCGGGATTGGTCGTAATACCCCGGATTCCGGAATCATTGATCAGACTGGAAAGTTCTCCCGACTCCATTAACGCCCGGGAAAGGGTGTCGAGCCAGAGGCTCTGCCCCCGGGCTAGAAGTTCATCGACCTTCGCCCTTCCCGATCCTCCCTCCACTGCCTCCGTGTCCATCGTGTTCTCCCTTATGAGATATTTGACACCCTCTCCTCCAAACTTTCCCACCAGTTCTTGAGGGAGCCCGGGATTCCCGGCTGGAGCGTAAGGCCCCACTCCCCCCGAGCCAGTCTAGATAAAGGGTGCGGGCCCGGCTGTCCTGACCGCGGTCTCCTCCCCTTCCTCCAGGCCCCCATCCCTCGGCGATCCTCTCCTGAAACACGTTTTTCTGGCTACGATCCTGATCTCCCCCAAGGTTGGCCCCTTTCATGGATGAAAAATGAAGCCAGGACTCCCTCTTTTTTTATATATTTATCAACTCTGTAACCCGGACCTATGACCAAGGTCATATCGGCCCTTCATCGGTTCGGCTAACCTGTCGGTGGAGTGACCGGAGAAGATCGGGTCGACGGATGGGAAAAGGTTCCCGTCAATGGGAGGGCGGATGGAGACGATCGGACGCTTCATAAACGGACGAACTCTCGGGGGAAACCTTCTTCTGTTCGGTGTGGAGATTTCACCCCGAATGTTTCTGAGCTTCAGGGCCGGTCAGTACGTGCATCTCGAATGGATCGACCCTCCCCTTCCGGAGGCAAAGGGGGAGGGGCTCACTCTTTTTGTCGCCTCTCCTCCTGCCGAACTCCCCTTTCTCTCCTTCCTCACCCGGAGGGGCGAATCTCCCTTCAAAAAGTGTCTGGCGAAGGCTGCGGAAGGGATGCCCCTGATTATTTCGGGTCCCTTCGGTTCCTTCACCCTTCCCGGAAGGCTCGGGGGAGCGGAGTGGCTTTCCCCCATTATTCTCATCATGGAAGGAGTCGGAATATCGGTCGCCCGGAGCCTGATTCTCGACGGCCTTCCCCGGGCCCCCACCCTTCCCTTTTTCCTTCTCTTCCTTGCCCGGCCTGAGGAAACCCTGCCGCTTCGCTCCCAATGGATGGCGCTCGAACGGAAACATCCGAATTTTCGCTTCGAAGAGATCTTTCTTGAGGAGGGACCTGAAGGACTCCCGGCAGAACCTGCCGGTCTGGAAGAGCCCGGCGACTTGGTCCTTCCCCGGGTCTTTGAGATTGTCGGCGAAAGGGATACCAGGCGCTCCGAATTCTACCTCTCGGGCTCCCTGGGCGTGGTCGAGTCCCTCCGGAGGGCCCTTCTTTGCGCCGGAATCCCTCCGGAAAGAATCCATACCGAACCCTGTCTGGGACTCAGCTAAGGCCTTCCTCGTCTAAGGTGATCGCAATTTGGCGCTTTGCCGCCAGTTCTACAAAGACCCTTCGGGCGACGACCAGGGTTTCCCGGCTTGACAGACAGAAGGGGGAGGATCCCTCGTCCGGGTGGGAGAGCACAAGGTCCCGGAATCCCCTGTACATCTCCTGAAAGAGGCGGGGCCCGATCCCGGGCGGGACGGTGTATTCCTCGAAGAGCCTGTCGGCATAGAGCTCCAGCGCCTGGACGTTGTTGCTGACCCAGACTGGGATGATGTCAGGGGCCGGAGGACATTCGCAGTTGGTCGGGGAATAGCGTCCAATATGGTAGGCCTCCTTGAGCAGGACCTCTTCCGGAGCGGTCTTTCTGATCTTTGCCTCCGGACTCCTTTCTACGTCCGCCATCTTGTAGAGCCAGGATAGGAACATTGATCCCTCCGTGAATGAATTTTCATCCAATTTATCGATCCTTCGGCGGCTTGGCCTTAACGAAAGACGGCCGTCATGAATCTTTTACATTCAGGATGCGTCTCAACTGAAGGAGATCCCGCCCCCTCTCAGAAACAATCCATGGTCGATCCGGAAGCGGCCCTAGGGGGAATCCTTCAGGGAAGGGACTCGTCTCCCAAGGAGGACGGCGGGTAGAGGAGATGGCCCTCGCGGACCCGGGCCCAGGTGGTCATGCGGTGGACCTGGGAATGGATCTTTCCGTGGCTTTGTCCCAGAATCTCTTCCACCGTGTGCCCGTCCATTGTCAGGGAATCGGCGATCAGGGAACGATGGCACTTCCAGGGGATCGTCTCCGCGCAAAGGAGCAGAAGGATTTCCCGGCGGCTCAGGTCGGAGACCTCTTTCACCGCATCCGCATATTCGGGCGTCAGCATGTAGTCAGCAAATCCCCGGAAGCTGTCATTTCGCCACCCCCCGTTGGGAGAATCCTTCAAGGGTTTTCGAAATCCGCCCAGGGAAGCCATGTGGGTATATCCGATTCCCGAGGAGGCCAGAGCCTCAGACAGTCTCTCAAGGTTGTACTGGGGGTTGTGGCGCGACCGGGGAACGCTTCGGACATCGATCACACGCTGGATCTTCTTCTTTCGAAGGATCCCCAAAAATTCCTCCAGCTCCCGCGTCCCGTGGCCCATGGTCAGAATCCTGATCTCAGCTTCCCCCACCCCTGGGATCCCGTCTGCCATAGCATTCCTTTCATCGCCTGCTGGCAACTTTTTCCCGGAACCCTTCGGGAACATGGTCCCCCTGTAAGATTCACCACCGTCCACCCGACGTCTCTCGCTGGATCCCCCAAGTCCCCAAGGCGGGATTCACGTCCCTTTTTCAGGATCCGGCCCCACGCCGGAGAAACACCGCCGGGGGCCGTTCTGACCTCAGGACCGACGGGTCGATTTTCCGAAAAAATAGGCCGCGTACCCGACAAGCACAAAGAAAAGGACATTGACAAACACGATCATGAGGGGATTGGATGTTGGACCGAGCATCTCCAGGCTCCTTTGTTTTACAGAACGAAATTCGATCCTCCGGCAAACCCGGAGGGGTGGGCTGCCTGCTTTATGTTACGGATATCAACCTCCTAGATTTATGATCCGGGTCATAGGATCCTTAAGACGAGGAAGGGAGCGAGGAAACTGACCGCGCCACGGCATACAGAGAAGATTCTCACCTCTGGCGATCCAATTATCATAAGGACAGGCTGACCTTGTCCCATAAGTAGTGGGTGAACTCCGGACTAATTTTCCTGTAATCTGTCTTTATGAAAATCTTCGGACAGACTGGACCTTCCGATACTTGAGACGATCCGGACGGAAGCGGCCTCCGCCGTTTTCCGGAGCGCGCTGGCGCGGAAGGTCTGTGAGATTCTGTGGGGGAGAGGGGCCAACGGGAAAGCCAAGGAGATGAACGCCCGGCTTCTCCTTTCCGACCTGGAGAAGAGAGGGAGGCCGTTCTTCCCGCGTCGCAAGGGCCTGTTCCGGAATAGACGGCTCCGGGAGAGTTGGATCCGCTCTGGCAGACGATGGCGGCCCCCTTCGAGGGGACGCTCTCCGATCTGGGCCCCCCTCGAACTTGGGCGGGTCGGAACGAATGACGAGTCGCGACTATGGAACGCGCTCTTTTCGCAGTATCATTACCTGGGGAAGAGACCGCTGTGCGGGTCCCAGATCCGGCCTCTGGCCAGGAGACCGACCCGGGGGACGTGGGCGGGGCGGCGTTCTCGTCGGCCTCGTGGAAGGTGGCGGTCCGGGATGTCTGGATCGGATGGAGCGAGGAGGGGCGGCAGGAGAACCCCGGGAAGGTGGTCAACAACAGCCGCTTCCTGATCGTGCCCCCCGTCCGGGTTCCTCATCTGGCCTCCCATCTTCTGGGCCGGCTTCTCCGACGACTTCCGGGCGACTGGGAGGGGCTCTACGGAGAGCGGCCGGTTCTGGTCGAGACCTTTGTGGAGCCTGAGAGGTTCGCGGGTACCTGCTACCGGGCGGCGAACTTCAAGGAGATCGGTCCGACGGCGGGTCTGGGGCGCCAGGGCCGGGGGACGTCGGTCAAGACAGTCTTGGCCTACGGGCTCATCCCGACGTTCCGGGAGACGCTCCGGGGCGGAGCTGAGGTGTCGGCACCGCCGTCCCGCGTCTTCTCCGACTGGACGGAGGGAGGGCACTCCTGAGTCACCGATCGCCCTTTCGGATCTTGCCCGACTTATGCTTTTCCGCATATCCGGTCTCCCTCATCCTTTGCATTTCAAGAGGGTGATCCCTGCCATCAAGAAGGTCGTTGTCGTCATATATAGGACCTCCTCAGGGAAGCTTGTGCTTCCGGGCCTCGATGAAACATTCGCGCACCATCTCCTTTTCACTTTCGCGGCCTCAAGAGCCTTGATGGGCACCAGAAATGGCTGAGAATGCCTGTACAACCGGTCCATCATCGTGGAAGAGACTAGAAAGGTCTGCCTGGTACCCCTCCAAAGCCCTCCTGAAACTGAGTTCAGGGCCTCAGGACCCACCGGTTCCAGCGGCTTTGGTAGCGCGCCAAAAATTCCGTCTCCTTCTTCCAGGCGCGGGTCTTGTCCGCCTCTGACAGCCCTCTCCCGAGACGATCAAAGGCCTTCCGGGCGGACAGGCTTGTATTTTTCGCCAGGGAATACCAGAACCAGGCCTCGCGAGGACTCTTCTTAAGTCCTCCAAGCCCCTTCTCCGAAAAGTAGCCCAGCCGGGCAAAGGCATCGGGGTTGCCGGCATCCTTGGCCGCCCGAAGATACCACATGGCCGCCTTTTCAAGATTTTTCGGAACCCCCTGTCCCGTTTCGTAGCGCTCCCCCAGGAGATCCTGGGACTCCCCGTATCCGTGGGATCCTGCCCGAAGATACCATCGGACAGCCTCCCGGTCACTCTTCGGCACACCCTGCCCTCCCGCATAACGGTCTCCCAGGGCATCCTCGGCCGGCGGATATCCTTTCCGGGCGGACCGGACCAGCCACTTGAGGGCCCGTCTGTCGTCCTGGGGAAGGCCCCGACCGATTTCGTAGCGCTGAGAAAGAAGCATCATGGCCGACGGGTCTCCTCCGAGGGCCGCCTTCCTGTACCAAAAGATGGCCTTTCCCAGATCATGTGAGGCTCCCTTCTGACCGTAGTCGAACCTCATCCCCAGCTGAACCATGGCCAGAAGGTCTCCGGCCTCGGCCTTTCGTTCGAGCGCTCCCAGAGAGAGGTCTGGCGGGGCCCCATAGACGCCCTCTCCCGAAAGCAGAATCCCCCCGAAAAAGAGAAGAAGGCTCCCGAAGATCGACCTTTTCCGGAAGAGGTGCCCGACCCGGGACAGGATTTTCTCTTCCTGATTGACAACCATGAAATTCCCCCTATAATGATTGGTTGGTTGATCGGTCCGGAAATTTCCCTCTGAAGAGGGTTTTCACCCATCTTCGCATGGGTCCGGAGCATAAATCACCTCACCCAAAGGAGTTGTCCCCTATGGACGCTGGCTCGTGTCGCATAAGGCAAACCGCCGTCAGGGCGGGGTTGGAAAAAGGAGGGTGTCCGGGTCTGGGTTGACCTGTGAGTTTTCCCTTCTTCCGAATTCCTCCTCCCTTTTCCTCCTCCCGTCTCTTTCGGCCTCAAGTTTCCCGCATCTCCTCCCGGGTTTCTCCGGAGGGGATCCTTCACTCCGCCACAAAGGCCGGAGACAGGAAAGGAGTCTCGTCATGTCCCTCTTCACACGATTGATCGGACTTTCAAGAAAGGCCCCACTCTCACGCGGACTTGCCCGGATTCGGGAAATGTTCTGGAGCCTTGAAACCTTCCTTGATGGACCCGGTTTCTACGGAAAACTACTTCCGTAATCCCCGAAGGGGCTCTGCCGGAGCCCCTTTTTCGCACCTCCCCAATCGCGAAAAGAAGAGGCCCAGGGAGTTCCTTCGGCCATATTTTCCCCCTCACACCCAAGATCAGGACAGAATCCCCCCTTCTTGCCAGGAGACCGTCCTCCCTCCCGGAATTCTTTTCCTGACAAAGCTTCCCCCCCCCGATTTTTCAAGGGAGAATAAAGCCCGGGGGCGAGGCCGTTTAGAACCTCGGCGAGTTGGAGTCCAAACCCATGACCTCGGCCACGGGGAATCTGAAATGAAACGGGTCTGGACTCGGCCCTCAAGACGGACCCGGATGCCGCTAGCGGGAGTCGGAAGCCATCTGGGAATAGAGGAATATGCCGGCGGCGACCGAGAGATTGAGGCTCTGGACCCGTCCTCGCATGGGAAGGCGGATTCGCCAGTCGGCAAGCTCCAGGACGGGCCGCGAGACCCCCTTCTCCTCGGAGCCCACCACCAGGACGAGAGGCGGGGGAAACCTCCCCTCCGGAAGGTCTTCTCCCTCCAGGTCGAGAACGGCCACCCCGTAGCCTTCCTTCTTCAGGGTCCTCAGGCTCATGGAAAGATTCCCGACACGGATGAGCGGAAGGGTGAAGAGGGCGCCGGCCGAGGTCTTGGCCGTCACCCCGGAAAGGGGGGCGACCCGCCGCTTGGGCAGAAGGATTCCCGCGACCCCGGCGGCATCGCAGGTGCGAAGGAGGGCTCCGAGATTCCGGGGATCCTGGACGCCGTCCACGGCCACCAGGGGAGCCGGCGGCCAGGTGGGGCTGGCATCGAGAAAATCCTCGACCGAGGCGAAGGTGGAAACCTCCTGGACCCGGGCCAGCACACCCTGGTGGGGGGAATCGCGGGGGGCCATCCGGTCCAGCGCCATGGCTGGAAGAAAGTCGAGAGGAATCCCTTTGGCGCGGGCGGTGCGGATGATCTCCCGGCGCCGGGAATCATGGTGATGGTCGTCCCGGAGATATAGATGGACCACCTGGTCGGGTTTTCCGGCCAGAAGCTCCATGACAGGATGGATGCCTCCCACCAGTCCCGATACCTCGGTCAGATCCTCCGGATCCGTGGGGGACCTCCCGGCTGGTCTTCCAGCACGATACCCGACTCTTTAAGCCGGTCACGGATGGCATCGGCCTTTGTGAAGTCGCGATTTTTCCGGGCCTCCTCCCGAAGGGTGACAAGATGGACTATTTCCTCTTCGGGGACCTTCGAGGGGCCCTTTGATCCCGTCTCCCGAAGGCCGCTCACCCAGCGGGACGGATCGACCCTTAGGATTCCCATCGTCCTTCCGGCCAGATCAAAGAGGGCCCGGACGCCCTCGGGAGCAACCGGGGCCTGTCCCGACCGCCCGGAGGCAAGCCAGGGGTTGATCCGGCTCTTCGCCGCATGAAGGACAGAAAGGGCCACCGGGGTGTCGAGATCGGCGGAGAGGGCGTCCATGAAGGGCCCCACGAATTCCCGCGCTTCGTCATTTGTTCGGCTCTCCTGGGCCTCTTCCTCCGAAAGGAGTGCCAGGCACTGGTAGAGTCCGTCCAGGGCAAGCTTTGCCGAGGCCAGGGCCTGTTCGGTAAAGTCCACGGGAGAGCGATAGTGGGTGGAGAGGAAGAAATACCGGAGCCACTCCCGGGTCACCTCCTCCGGATAGGGAGATTCCTCGAAGAAGCTCCGGATCTGGCGGGTGTTTCCCAGGGACTTGGACATCTTCGACTCCCGGGTCGTGACAAATCCGTTGTGCACCCACATCCGGGAAAAGGTCACGCCGGTCGCTGCCTCGCTCTGGGCCCGCTCGTTTTCATGGTGCGGAAAGAGAAGGTCCAGGCCCCCGCCATGGATGTCCAGCGTGGGGCCCAGATAATGGAGACTCATTGCCGAACACTCGATATGCCATCCCGGCCGGCCTTCTCCGAAGGGGGAGGGGTAGGAAGGCTCCCCTTCCTTGGCCCCCTTCCAGAGGACAAAGTCCAGCGGATCCTCCTTCTCCTCTCCCGGCTCGATGCGGGCCCCGGCCAGGAGATCCGAGAGAACCTGGTGGGACAACTCTCCGTAACCGGGAAACTTCCGGACACGAAAGTAGACATCGCCTCCCGAAGGATAGGCCGCCCCCACCGACAGGAGTCGTTCGATCAGGGTGATCATGCCGGAAAGAAACTCCGTCGCCCGCGGCTCGGCCATGGGAGAGAGGATCCCGAGACGGGCCATATCCCGGTGGAAGGAGTCGATGTAGCGGTCCGTGATCTCGGAGATGGGACGGCCGGCATCCCGGGCCTTGCGGATGATCTTGTCGTCGATGTCGGTGATGTTTCTCACATAACGGACCCTGTGGCCCGTCTCGAGAAAGAGACGGTGAAGGGTATCGAAGACCATCTGGCTCCGGGCGTGGCCCAGATGGCAGTCGTCGTAGACGGTGACCCCGCAGACGTAAATCCGGACTTCACCCGGAGTTTGGGGAACGAAGGGCTCGATCGTTCGGGTCAGGGAATTGTAGAGCCGGATTCCTGAAGAGGTCATGGGGCCAAGGCTCACGGAGAAAAAGGGTGGGCCCCGAAACCTTGTGACCGGGAGGGCTCCTCCGTCTCTTCCCAGGACCGGAAGCGGGAAAGGGACGGGTAATGGGTCAGGTCGAGGTGAAGGGGGGTCACCGAGACATATCCGTGGTCAACGGCATGGAGGTCGGACTGCGGGTCCGGCTCGTAATCCTTGGGCGAGAGCCCGATCCAGTAGTAGGGACGTCCCCGTGGATCCTCCTTGCGGATGATGTCTCCTGAACCGAAGACCCTCTTGCCGAGCCGGGTGACACGGATCCCGGCCACTCCGGAAAGGGGCCTGTCGGGAATGTTGACGGAAAAGAGGACCGAGGAGGCGGGCGCCGACTCCATCATCCGCCGGACCAGGAGACTGACAAAGTGACGTGCCGTCTCGAAGGCCAGGGGCCGGGACGGGTCATCGGGAACAGTCAGGGAGAAGGCCATGGACGGAACCCCAAGGATCGATCCCTCGAAAGCGGCGGAAACCGTTCCCGAGTAGGTGACGTCGTCGGCCATGTTCGCCCCGTGGTTGATCCCCGAGAGAAGAAAGTCCGGCTTTCGGGGGAGGATGGTGAAGATGGCCAGATTCACGCAGTCGGTCGGGGTCCCTGAAACGGCGAAGTGGCGGGGAGAGCGTTCGTATATCCGCAGAGGCTTGTGAAGGGTCAGGGCGTGGGAGGCCGCCGACCTTTCATTTTCAGGGGCCACCACATAGACCTCCCCCATCTCGCGGACGGCCTCTTCAAGGACCGCGATCCCGCGGGAATCGATCCCGTCGTCGTTCGACAGGAGAATCAGTGGCCGGGAATCAGAGGCCATCGGGAAGGGTCCGGGAGAAAGACCTGAAAATAAAGGGGAAAATTAGGGAAGAAACGATCACCAGGAAAGTCCTTTCGGGCGAACTCCGGGATAACGGACAAGGAAAGGGCCCACAAGGGAAAAGTCCCCGGAACAGAAATCACCGGATCTAATCAGGAGTGCTCCTGCAGTCGGCAAGGGAATCAAAAATGGTCGGGGCGAAAGGATTTGAACCTTCGACCACTCCCACCCCAAGGGAGTGCGCTACCAGGCTGCGCCACGCCCCGAATGACAATAAGAAGGGGAAATTTACCGTTCAGGCGATTTCCCGGTCATTGGCAGACAAGATTGCCAGACCCTTGCGGATCTCCAGCAACAGACCTTCGACGGTGGGGGCGTCGAGTGCCGGAGGCCGCTTTTCCAAAATACTGCGAACGCTGGGAACGGAGCGACCTTCGTTTCGCAGGAGCTCGATGATGCGGATAAGGAAGCTCAGATCGGCCTCCGAATACTCCCGGTGCCCCCCCTTGGTCTTGGAGGGAGCCAGCATGGGAAAGGCCTTTTCCCAGGAACGCAGTGTTGCTACCGGGATACCCAGAAGAGTCGAGGCCTCCCCGATCTTGTACTTTCGGCCCGATACCCTCACGGTCTCCAGCTTTCTCCCGGAGGAGCAAATTACTCCAGGTCAGACGGACTTTTTCCGCGGCGAGGTGGTTTTTTTCGGAGTCTCTTCCTCTCCCCAGAAATGGCGGGTGGGACGAAAGACAACCACGCGGTGGCTCTTGATGAGAAGAGGCTCGCCCGTCTTTGGATTTCGGCCAAGGCGGTCTTCGCGCTTTCGGACTTCAAAGGTTCCGAAGCCGGTCAGCTTCACGGATTCCCCTGAAAGGACCGCCTGGGTGATCTCCTCGATCACAAAGTCCAGGGCTTCTCGAACAGTCTTCCTGGGAAGGCCCGCACCGCCCCCATGGCTGCGCGTATACTCGACGATATCGGTACGATTCAAGGGAAACCTCCTTATTTCGGATGATAATCATACGAAGAAGTGCCGGTCATGTCAACCGGTCGGACGAAAAAGAGTCAAAGAAGACCAATTCTTTCCCCAATTTTTCCGGAAGAGACCGAGAATCTCCCATGGGGAAAGGGGCGTCCCAGGGAGATCAGGCCTCATCCTCCCCCGAGTCCGGAATACTCCTGCCCGTGTGGCGCCCGGGAAAGCAAATCCCCCGATGGCTCCCAAGGACAAAGTCGATGATCTCACCGATCTCGGAGGAGCCCCTGTCCGCCTTGGAGAGCCGCTCCCGGTCGAGTGTTCCCGTGAGAAGATAGTCCCGGTAGAAGGCGGAAATCCGGGCGATCGCCTCCCGGGAGAATCCCGCCCGCCTGAGCCCCACCCGGTTGATTGTCCGGAGGGTATGGGTCCCGTCCATGATGGCGAAGGGAGGAACGTCCCGGCTCGTGCGGGAGCCTCCGCGCAAAAGGGCCAGCCGGCCGATGCGGATGAACTGGTGGACCAGGACTCCTCCCGACAGGAAGGCTCCGGCTCCGACCGAGACATGGCCTGCCAGAAGGACCCCGTTGGCCAGGATCGCCCGGTCCCCCACCTGGCAGTTGTGGGCCACGTGGCTTCCCGCCATCAGGAGAGTCCCGCTCCCGATCAGGGTCCGGGAATGCTCCTTCGTCCCCCGATGGATGGTGACATACTCGCGGATCTCGTTTTCATCCCCGATCACCGTCTCGGAGACACCTCCCCCAAAGGAATGGTCCTGGGGCTCATGGCCGATGATCGCCCCCATATGGACGCGGTTCCGCTCCCCCATGGTCACATGGGGGCCTAGGGAAACCCGTTCCATGAGGATGGTTCCCGCCCCGATCCGGGAAGGTCCCCGGAGGACGCAGAATGGTCCGATCCGGACATTCTCCCCGAGTTCGACGGAGGGGTCGACCACGGTGGAAGGATGGATACTAGCCTTCAAACCGCCGCGCCTCCGAGACCAAAAGATAATACTCGATGCTGTCCTTAAGGGCCAGAAGACTGGCTTCGATGACATTTTCCGAGACCCCGACCGTTCCCCATTTCCGGTGTCCGTCGGACGATTCGACGAGGACCCGGACCCGGGAGGCCGTCCCCTGGCTCCCGGAGAGCACCCTGACCTTGTAGTCGAGCAGAATGATGTGCCTGACCTCAGGGTAGAAGGCCCCGAGTGCCTTCCTGAGGGCGTTGTCGAGGGCGTTGACGGGCCCGTTGCCAAGGGCCGCGGTGTGTTCGAAGGAGGAGCCGACCCGGATCCGGACCGTTGCCTCGGAGTAACCCGTTGCCGGATCCTCCCCCTTCCCCATGCCGATCCGGAAAAAGTCGAGGGAGAAATAGGGCCGGAAGGAGGCCATGGCTTCCCGCATGAGGAGCTCGAAGGAGGCTTCGGCCCCTTCGAACTGGTATCCGGCGAACTCCATCTCCTTGAGTCGCGTCAGGAGACCCGACAGGTGATGGTCTCCGTCCTCGACGACAAGACCATACTGGCGGGCCTTTTCGACGAGATTTGATCGTCCGGACTGCTCGGAAAGAAGGATCCTCTGTCGGTTGCCGACCGATTCGGGGACAATGTGCTCATAGGCCCGGGAGACCTTGCGGACCGCATGGACATGGACCCCTGCCTTGTGGGCAAAGGCCGAATCCCCCACATAGGGCATGTTTTTCGGAAGGGGACGGTTGGCCAGTTCGAAGACGAAGGCCGCCGCATCCCGCAGGCGGGCCAGGGACTCCTTCCCGACAACCGGGAATCCCATCTTGAAGACAAGATTGGGAATGACCGAGATCAGGTTGGCATTTCCGCACCGCTCGCCGATTCCGTCGATCGTCCCATGGATCTGGCGAGCCCCCGCCGAAACAGCTGCCAGGGAGTTGGCTACGGCAAGCTCGGAGTCGTTGTGGGCGTGAATGCCGACCTTTCCCCCCAGGATGGCCGCCACATGTCTTGTCGCCGCCTCGACCTGCCAAGGCAGGCTTCCCCCGTTGGTGTCGCAGAGCACAATCCAGTCGGCCCCGGCCTTTTTGGCCGCCTCGACGGTCCGGAGGGCAAATTCCGCATCCTCACCGTAACCGTCGAAAAAGTGTTCGGCATCGTAGACGACCTCCTTGCCGTGCTGCTTCAGGTAGTCCACCGTTTCGGCGATCATGGCGATGTTCTGCTCTTCGGAGAGTCCAAGAATCTCCCGAACATGGAGGCGCCAGGACTTTCCGAAGATCGTGACGACCGGGGTTCCGGCGGCGAGAAGATCCCGGACGACCGGATCTTCGGAGACCCTGTTTGCCGCCCTCCGGGTGCTTCCGAAGGCCGCGATACGGGCATGGACAAGGGGTATCTCCCGGACCCGGGCGAAGAACTCCTGGTCCTTGGGATTGGCTCCTGGCCATCCTCCTTCGATGTAGCCGATTTCCAGGGAGTCGAGAAGGGAGACGATCCGGAGCTTGTCCTCAAGGGTGAAGGCGATATCCTCCATCTGGGAGCCGTCCCGGAGGGTCGTGTCATAGAGCATGACCGTTCCCGGAGAGCTATCCACGGACGGGCTCTCCAGAGTCGGCCCGGTCGAGGCCGAAGGACTGGTGCACGACCCGGGCCGCAAGCTCCCCGTACTTTTCGTCGATCAGGCAGGAGATCTTGATCTCGGAGGTCGAAATCATCAGGATGTTGATCCCTTCGGAGGCCAGGGTCTCGAACATGCGGGCCGCCACTCCGGAGTGGGATCGCATGCCCACGCCGACGATGGAGATCTTGCTGATATCCTCCCGGCTCCGGACCTCTCCGGCCCCGATCCTCTGCGCGACCTCCCGGGCGATGCGGATTGTCTTCCGGGCCTCGGAGCGGGGAACGGTGAAGGAGATATCGGTCAGATGATCCTGTCCCACATTCTGGACGATCATGTCCACGATCACCGCATTGTCCGACAACTCCCGGAAAAGGCTTGCGGCAAGCCCCGGCCTGTCCGGGACATCGCACACGATCACCTGGGCCTGGTTCCTGTCGAGGGTCACCCCTGAAACGACCATCTGTTCCATCTTTTTGTCTTCCTCCGTCACAAGTGTTCCCGGATCCTTCGAGAAGGTGGACAGCACGCGGAGCGGCATCCGGTAGCGCATGGCAAACTCGACCGAGCGGGAATGCAGGACTTTCGCCCCCAGAGCCGCCATCTCCAGCATCTCCTCGTAGGAGATCCGCTCGAGTTTCCGAGCCCGGGGAACCATGTTCGGATCGGCTGTGAAGACCCCTGTCACATCCGTATAGATGTCGCACCGGTTGGCCGAAAGCGCCACCGCCAGCGCCACCGCCGTCGTGTCGGAGCCGCCGCGGCCCAGGGTCGTCACATCCTCGTTCGGGGAAATCCCCTGGAATCCGGCGACAACCGGGATGATGCCAGCCGACAGGGCTGACAGAAGCCTTCCCGACTCGATATGTTCGATCCGCGCCTTCGTATGGGTGCTGTCGGTGTGGATCCCCACCTGCCGCCCCGAAAAGGAGCGGGAAGTCCTCCCCCTGGCCGTGAGGGCCATGGCGAGAAGGGCACTGGTGATCCGCTCTCCCGAGGAGAGGAGCATGTCGATTTCCCGCTCCGGAGGATCGGGAGTAATCTCGTGGGCGAGACGGATAAGACGGTCGGTATCCCCCGCCATCGCGCTAACCACCACGACCACCTCGTGTCCCTCCCGGGCCACCTCCTCCACGAGATCCGCCACATGGCAGATACGCTCGATGTTGGAGACGGAGGTTCCCCCGAATTTCATCACAATGCGAGACATAGATCCTTTCCGGAATATCCGGCCCCATCCTCCCCGGGAGGAGAGGAAGGCCACTTTAACCATTTCTCCAGGCACACCACCGGGTAGGTCCGGACCTCCCACTCCGTCATCCGTCCGGGAGAGGGACTCTCCCTTCGGGGGTAAATCCTGGAGAGAAATAGCGCGGGAACCGGTCCGGCTTCGTGATTTCCCGTGACCGGGGAGCTCTGATGATCGGACGTGACGGAGAGCGATGTCAAGCGGCCCTCTCCAAACCATTGGAGGAGCCGGGAAAAAACCTCCCTGTCCACCCGTTCGAGAAAGACCCTCTTCTCTTCGGGGTCCCGGCGATGGCTGGCCATGTCCGCCCCTTCAATATGGAGAAGGATTCGGGAGCAGGAGCCTCTCAGCCCCTCCTCCACCCGGGCCATCTTCTCCGGAAGGTCAGTATTGGTATCCCCGGTTGCCCGGAGAAGGGAAGCCGGACGAAAACCGGTCCGAAGGCCCAGGGCCCTTACAAGCGACGTCGCCCCCACGACCATCCAGTCCTCTCTTCCCTCTTCCCGAAAGGTCCCCTCGGGGGCCGGTCCGCCTCCCCACAGCCAGACCCCGTTGATCTCCCTGCCGGGATCCCCGGTCGGGTTAAATCCCCCGGGAAAGGCCCGGTCCATCCATTGGGAAAACTCCGGGAAGGAGGCGTTCCCGGAGATACCGAGCCCTTGCCGGGGAGGGGTTCCCGTTGTCCCGGCTCTTCCGGGACAAGCCACCACCATACGATCGATCCCTCCGCCTCTTCCCGAAACGGGAAGAAACCGGAAAGGTTCGCCTCCGGTCGCCCGGGCCATGACGGCGGTCCAGAATGCCTCTTCGTCCTCCTGACGGCTGACGTAACGAAGAAGAGCTCCGTCAGGTCCAAGACAGACCGGTGTCCCCAGGTATACCCACCCGGTGAAGTCAATTGTGGCCGACAGGAGAGAAAGGAGACTCGCCCGGGAGAGATGGCGGGTCTCCTCGGCGGAGAGTCCAAGAAGCCTTGCGATTCCCCGTTCCGAGGAAATATCCCCGGCCCCGGCCCCGTCCTGAGGATCGATCCGGCAAAGATGGCCGAGCCGAACAAGGGCATCGAGAAACGGCGTCCTGGCCGTGGCCAGGGTCGTCTCCCGGGCGGGAGGCTCGGCCAGACCGTCCAGCACCACCAGGAGGTCAGAGCCGGATCCACCCTCCCCGGTCATGAAAAGCCCAGGATGGCCAGAACCTCTTCCTTTCTGGCGGGGACCCGGATTTCGGGCGGCTGGGAGTGGAAGACCGTATCGGGATCCTTGAGACCATGGCCCGTGAGTGTGCAGACGATCCGCTCCCCTCCGGAGAAGGACCCGGCCCGGGCTCTTTTCAGGACTCCGGCAAGGGAGGCGGCCGAAGCCGGTTCGCAGAAGATTCCCTCCTTCGAAGCGAGGAGATGGTAGGCCTCAAGAATCTCGCTGTCCGAGACAGCAAGGATCGATCCTCCCGATTCCTGAGCGGCCGTCAGAGCACCCTGCCAGGAGGCGGGGTTCCCGATCCGGATCGCGGAGGCCAGGGTTTCCGGCTTTTCCACCACATGGCCGAGAACGATCGGGGCGGCCCCTTCGGCCTGGACGCCGGTCATCCTCGGCAGGGTTCCGATCCGGCCGGCGTCCCGGTAGGCCTTGTAGCCGGCCCAGCTGGCCGTGATGTTGCCGGCATTACCCACCGGAAGAAAATGATAGTCGGGGGCCGACCCGAGCTGGTCGGAAATCTCGAAGGCGACCGACCGCTGCCCCTCCAGCCGGTCCGGATTCACGGAATTGACGAGAGCCACCGGATAAGACTCGGCCACCTCCCGGACAATCCGGAGAGCGTGATCGAAAAGGCCCTCCACCTGGATGACCGTCGCATGGTGGACGATGGCCTGGGCGAGCTTCCCGCGGGAGATCTTTCCGTCGGGGATGACCACGAAGACCCGGAGACCTGCCCGGGCCCCGTAGGCGGCAGCGGAGGCGGAGGTGTTGCCCGTCGAGGCGCAGATGAGGGCCCGGGCTCCCTTCTTCACGGCGCGGGAGACGGCCAGGGTCATCCCCCGGTCCTTGAAGCTCCCGGTCGGGTTCGCCCCTTCGAACTTGGCCCAGAGGCTGACCGGAACAGGAATCTCGCGGACAACCGTCTCCAGGGGGATCAGGGGGGTCCCTCCCTCCTGGAGGGTCACGGCCTCCCGGGGGTCGGGTGAACCGAAGAAGGAGGCATATTCGGCGATGATACCTTGCCAGGTGGTCTTCATCACGACAGGGGCCCCTCCATGGAGACATCCTCGATCCGGATAACGACGGTTTTTTCCGTGACATGAACGGAGAGGTCGATGATCGCCAGGGCCTCCCGGACCTGGGACTCGGTGGCCCGGTGGGTCGTCACCACCACCGGAACAGAGCCTCCGTTCTCCCGGCCTTTCTGGATCACCGATTCAATGCTGATTCCGCGCTCGCCAAGGACTCCGGCCAGGTAGGAGAGGGTTCCGGGCTGGTCCTGGGCCATGAATCGCAGGTAGTATTCGGAATAGATCGCCGACAGAGGGCGGAGGGCCTTTCGTATCCGGCCCGAAAAGGGAAAGCCCAGGGCGGGAACCTGGCCCCGGGAGGAGTGGAAAATCCCCCGGGCCAATTCCATGACGTCGCCCATGACCGCCGTCGCCGTCGGATCGCCTCCGGCCCCACGGCCGAAGAGAAGAAGGGGACCCAGCGCCTGGCCCGAAAGCTCGATGGCGTTGAAGACCCCGTCCACCTCGGCAAGCAGGCTGTTCTCAGGAAGAAAGGAGGGATGGACCCTGATGTCAAGCGAATCCCCGTGGTCGGCCGCAATGCCCAGAAGCTTGAGAACGTACCCGAACTCCCGGCCGAACTCGAGATCAATGGGCTTGATGTGGCGGATCCCCTCCACGGGAATCTCCGAGAGATTGACCGGAGATCCGAAGGCCATCGTGGCCAGGATCGCGATCTTGTGGGCGGAGTCGATTCCGTCGATGTCGAAGGTGGGGTCGGATTCGGCATAGCCCTGGCGCTGGGCTTCTGCCAGGACGGTCTCGAACTCGAGCCCTTCCCGGCTCATGCGGGTCAGGATGTAGTTGGCCGTGCCGTTAATGATCCCGGCCAGCCTGACGATCCTGTCCCCGGCCAGACTCTCCCGAAGGGTCCGAAGAATGGGAATGCCTCCTCCCACGGAGGCCTCAAAGCCCAGATCCACAGCATGGGTCGCCGCGGCTCCGAAGATCTCCTCCCCGTGCCGGGCCAGAAGGGCCTTGTTGGCCGTCACGACCGACTTCCCTGCCTTCATCGCCTCAAGAATCAGGCTTCGGGCCGGTTCAAATCCCCCGACAAGCTCGACCACCAGGGAAATCCTCGGATCCCTGACCATTTCCTCCCAGTCACGATAGATCACGCAGTCCGGAGGAAGTGTCAGGGCCTTCAGTGTCAGGGAATTCTTTTCGCACACTCCTCCCAGAACCAGAGGAAATCCCAGCCGTTCCCGGAGGATTCCCTGGTTTTTGAGAAGAAGACGCAAAAACCCCTGACCTACCGTCCCGAGTCCGATGATGCCAACCCGGACGGGGGCATTTTTGTCATTCTGGTTTAGCAAACCATCATCCTTGTCGAAGAGGTGGCTACTCTTTCATGAACGGATTAGACATGGGAAGGGGAATGGTCTTTCCTTCGTCCAGAAGAACCTCCCGGTAGGCTCTCAGGTACGCCGCGACCGGGGCATCCGGAAGAAAATCGGGCGAAAGATCGGCGTTATAGACCAGGACCTGAAGCTCCCGGACCTTCCCGTCGGCTCCCTTGTAGTCCCAGATGAGGACGGCATCCTTGGGAAGATTGATCCCCTTGGCCTGGGAGAGAAGGGGGGCATGAATCACGCGGGGCGGCGTCCCCTGGAGAGTTGAGGGAAGAATGTCTCTGAGGCGCCAGGTCGGCTTGGCCCCTATCCCCTGAAAGGGAGCTGTCACCAGAACCGCCAGCAGGGCGTTGTCCCGAAATTCGAACTGGAACTCCGGGGTCATGCGTCCGTTCGGAAGGGTGGTCGGGGAATAGAAGAGGTACCGGTCAGTCGGATGGGCATCGAAGTCGGTGTAGATCCCGCAGGGAAGCTCCGTCGAGCTCCCCTTCCGGGGGACAAGGGTCGGATCTCCCTTCTTGAAGATGGCGAGGATGGCCTCCTGGGTTGTCCCCAGATGCCAGCTCCAGGCCTGGGCCCGGGAAGGATTGAAAAGGAGAAGTGCCATGAAAGCCCCCAGGAATATGAGGCCTCCCTTCCCCCCCCTAATGTTGGGGGTAAGTTCTTTCACTGTCATCATGATTTGACCTCTGCCAGTCCCGGACGGCTTCTCGCGAAGAATCTCCGGATGTTGACCGTCGCCTGCCGGATGCGGCTCTCGTTCTCCACAAGGGCAAAGCGGACATGATCGTCGCCCATCGTCCCGAAGCCCACTCCCGGGGAGACCCCCACCTGGGCTTCGGCCATGAGCATCTTCGAAAATTCGAGGGAGCCCATGGATTCCCACTGGGGCGGAATCCGGGCCCACAGAAACATCGATCCCTTCGGCATCGTCACATCCCATCCGGCCCGGACCAGGCCATCGACCAGGACATGGCAGCGTTTTTCGTAGACCGATGCGATCTGCCGGGGGAAGTCGTCCATCTGGTTTAGGGCGATGATGCTGGCAATCTGGATGGGCTGGAATGTGCCGTAGTCGAGGTAGCTCTTGAGCCGTGTCAGGGCATTGACCACCATCCGGTTTCCGACGCAGAATCCGACGCGCCAGCCGGGCATGTTGTAAGACTTCGACAGGGTGTAGAATTCGATCCCTACCTCCTTCGCTCCCGGGGTGGAGAGGAAGGAGGGGGCCCGATACTCCCCGAAGGTGATGTCGGCATAGGCGAGATCATGGATCACGAAGAAGTTCCGCTCGTGAGCCAGGGCCACCACCTTCTCGAAGAAGCCCTCGGGAACGGTCAGGGTCGTGGGATTGTGAGGATAGCAGAGAAGGACCGCCTTGACCGGGCCCCCGGCCCGGTCGAGAGCCTCCAGGAGATCTGCCCAGACATCCCGGCCGGGAACCATGGGATAATGACAGACCGTGGCTCCCGCCAGGACGAAGCTGAAGGCGTGGATCGGATAGGTCGGGTTGGGGACCAGGACCCGGTCGCCCGGATCGATGGTGGCAAGCGCCAGATGGGCAATCCCTTCCTTCGATCCGATGGTGACCACCGTTTCCGTATCGGGATCAAGAAAGACCTGGTGGCGCCGGGCATACCAGGCGGCAATTGCCTCGCGAAGCCTGGGAATGCCCTTCGAAGTCGAGTACCGGTGGTTCCGGGGATTGCGAACGGCTTCCACCAGCTTGTCCACGATGGGCGGCGGGGTCGGCAGATCGGGATTGCCCATCCCGAGATCGATGATATCCTCCCCCCGACGTCGGGCGGCCAGTTTCATGTCGTTGACGGCACTGAAGACATAGGGGGGAAGCTGACTGATTCGTTTGAATTCCATCATTTTTAGAACACGGCCTTCCGACAGAGATGCATCATGGCGACAGGAAATCCTTGCGGGTCCTCCGGCCCGGACAGGTGGTGCGAACCGGTCCCGAATCCCGATTATCGCAAATTCCCCATCGTCCTGCAAATTCGACTCTCGCCCGGAGATTTTTCTTCCGGGTTCATTTTACCCGACCGGGAAGCGGTGTATAATTGTCCGAAGATCCCGGCAACAGGCCGGGATCTTCGGGCCAACCCATCCATATCCACGACTCAGGCTGAAGGCCGGCCCGGAGGAGAACCCTGGGTCCTCTCTCTGGCCTGAGGACCGCTTCCCCGGGGAGTGAGCCCGAAGGACCATTCCGGAGAATGGACCTTGGCCTCACCCTGTCTTGAGAGAGACCGATGAAAGTCCTTTGGCCAGGGTCCTTCCCAACAGGGTCGTCCCGAGGACGCTCCCCGGGAATCCCCAGACGAGCCTGCTTCCTTGGGCTGGCCGGGCCGACCCTGACCGCTCAAGGGCCACGGGTCCGGGAACGTTGCCTTCTTTTCCCCGGATAAGATCAGAAGATAAAGACCTATGGGCTCCTGGCTCCCCACCTGGCCTTCAAGGGGCCCTCACAAAATCATGAAAGGAGCTCCATGAGCCGATATCGCTACCATCTTTTTCTCTGCACCAACGAGCGCCCTTCCGGACAGCCCAGGGGATCCTGCCAGGCCAGAGGCGCCCTTCCCCTGCTTGACATCGTCAAGGAAGAGGCGCTGCGGGCCGGTGTCCCGGGTCCCTTCCGGGCCAACCGTTCGGGATGTCTCGATGCCTGCGAGTCGGGGCCTGTTCTTGCGGTCTATCCGGATGGCATTTACTACCGCGTGACAAATCGTGAGGAGATCGCCCGCATCATGAAGGAGCACCTTTCGGAGGGGAGGATCGTGGCGGAGCTCCAGATTCCCAATCCCCCTCCGGGACCTCCCGCCTGACGCGATTTAACGGCGGAAGGTCCGGATATAGGAGAGGACATCCTCGATGCCGCCGGGCGACAGGGTATCGGACCAGCCCGGCATCGATCCCAGGCCGTTTTGGATGACATGAAAAAGGAAGGAGTCGGTCCTGTTCTTCCAGAAGTCTGGATCGGTAAAATCCGGCGGGGGAGGAGAAAGATCCCGGGCGGCCGGTCCGTGGCCATTTCCATGGACCCCATGGCAAGAGAGACAGTGAGCCTCGTAGATCTTCTTTCCCTCCCCGCCGTCGGCCAGGGCCCTCCCGGGATCCCCGATTCCGGCTCCGAGAAAGAGGAGAAGCCCTCCCCATACCATATCTTTGTATCTAGCTCTCATTTTGACTCCTTATGGATTACAGGCTCAGCCCCCCGACGATCCCCGTCGGCTCCATTGGATCCGGAGACAGATTTTACTCCGGATCTGGGGATTCCCCCAGGAATGTCAGGCCGGTCGGAAAGGACGATGAAGCGGTCGAGCACGGTTCCCACCCTCTGGACCACCCACTGGTGACGGAGGGTCTGGTAGCGAAGATAGGCGATCCGGGCATAGGGAACCACCTCGACCGGATCGTCTTCCGGATGCTCTCCCGGTTTTGACGAAAACCCCCGGTCCGGATATTCGGGGAGCTTTTTCCGGATCTTGCCAAAGAATTCCGAAATGCGGAGTACCCCTCCTCTAAAGGCCAGCCGATAGTTTCTGAGGCGGTAGTCCCAGATCAGATACCGATGGGAATGGATGGGGGCGGAGGAGGGAAGGCCCACCAGGTGGCGGACCCGCCCGGAGGCCATCCCGGGAAGAAGGGGGGAAGGCAGGAGATGGCCGAGGAAGGAAGGCATGGGCCGGATCCTTCGTTCTCCGATGCTTTCTCCCCACAAGGTCCGGGCAAACTCCCAGCCCGGAAGCCTCTCGACTGCAGCGATTCCTGTCGGAAGCAGCGGTTCTCCCATCCGGGAAAGCACACTTTGGTCGTATACGAGACGGGGATCGAAACCCGCCTGGCCCGTGGCCTCATTCCAGCGATGAAAACCCTGCACCTTGTGGTCCCGCATCCAGAGAGCCAGGGCAAAGTCTGCCGAATACCAGGGGGAGGTAGGGTTGAGGTGGGAGGCCCGTCCGAAAAACCGGAGGGCCGTCCGGAGTTTTCCGTCCAGAAGGGCGATCCTTCCCATGGCGTTCCAGGCTGGAGAAAAGGTCGGTCTGTCCCTCAGGATCCCCGCCCAGATGGTCTTGGCAAATTCCCGCTCCCATCGGCGCCTTTTCTCCTCACCCGATGAAAGGGGAGGAAGGGTTGGAAGAGGATCGACCGAAAAGAGCAATGTCTCCCGGCTGACCGGAAGGCTCCGGAAGTAGTCCCGATAGTAGGCCAATCCCAGCCAAAATCTCCCCTCGATCGAGCGGGGGGTGTTGTCGACATACCGGACCAGGAAGGGAACGGAGGCCGCCGGCCGCCCGGAGAGGAGGAGGGAGACGCCATCCTCAAGCTCGGCTGAATCGACCTGGATTCGGGCCTTCTCGCGGTTGAGCCAGTCGACGGTCTTCTTCCAGTCCTCCCCGCTCCGGAGAGAATCGAGGACACGCACGGCCTCTACCGCCCCGGCATAGTGGTAGCCGGCCCGAAGCAAAATGATGGCGGCATTTCTGGCTTCCCTGTTCCTTGTTTCGAGAAGGGCCGACCCGGAAAGGGCGGCTCTCGTTTCTGGTTCGTCCAGAAGATCGTGACGCGAGAGAATCAGGGCAACCAGGCCCGCCATCGTGTCGGTGTCCCGGATGAGGCCGGAGAAGACAAGTCCTCGCGTCAGAACGACGGTTTCACCTCCGAGGTAGAAGCCGGCAGGCTTCGCATCGTCGATGATGATGACCTGGACCGGAAACTCCGGGTGGAGAAGGAAGGGGGTGAGGGAGCGCGCGATCCGGCCCAGGGCCAATGTGATGGAACGGCTCTTGACCGTTCCGTAGTGAAGCTCGACCTCGGTCGTGACCCGGGAGAGATCCTCCCGCTCGTTTTCCACCTGGTCGACCACCGAAAGGGAGGAGAGGTCGGAGTAGGAGGGTGTCCCGCCGTCTCCCATAAGCGGCCGGAAGGCCGTTTGGGCGAAGGAGGGGCCGGGAAGAAGGAAGAGGGCCAGCCCCAGGATGAGGCGGGTGGCAATGTGCCTATTCACGCGATGCTCCCGGGCCGCCGGGACTTACCGTCCCGGATGCTCGAGAAAGTCGAGGTAGTCCCGGATTCCCTCGGGAACGGAATATCGCGGAGCATATCCCAGAACATCCCGGGCAGATTCGATGGCGGCGCAGGTGTGTTCCTGGTAGAAGTCGTAGGGATTGTCGAAGTACTCCGTCTTGAGATCCAGCCCGAGGAAGGATTTGATCGTCTCGATAAGGGTGTTGAAGGAGGTCTCGGATCCCGAACCGATGTTGAAGCTTCCCGAGGAGCGGGCCGAAAGGGCCTGAATGTTGGCCTCCACCACGTCCTTGACGTAGACGAAGTCCCGCCCCTGCTCTCCCCACTTGAATATCCGGGGGGCCTTGCCGGCCTTCATCTGCCGGTAGAGCTGGTAGATCATCGAGGCCGCCGGCCCCTTGAACTGCTCGCCGGGACCAAAGACGTTGAAATAGCGAAGGCCGACGATGGTCTTGGAAAAACCGGCTGCGGCCTTTCTCGCCACATTGTCCAGGACCGACTTCGAGAATCCGTAGACATTCAGGGGAGCCGGCGACTGGTCCTCGGACTGGGGGCTCGGATTGGCCCCGTAGACTCCGGCCGACGAGGCGTAGACCACCGGAATCTGGAAGCGGAGGGCGTATTCGATGACCCGGTGGAACCCGGCCACATTCCGGTGCATCATCAGCCTCTGGTCCATGACCGTGGTGTCGGTAATGGAGGCCTGGTGAAAGATGGCATCGAACGGGGGCTTTCGGTCGAAGGTCGCGATCAGGTCCATTTCGGCCAGGTCCTGGGCAAAAAAATCCCCCCGGAAACCGATCAGGTTCTTGAAATGGCCGGACGAGAGGTCGTCGATCACCGTCACGTCATGCCGGTCCTTTTCAAGGCGAAGGACCAGATTCGATCCGATAAATCCCGCCCCCCCCGTCACAAGGTATCGCATCCCGCACTCCTTTTCGCCAGCAGGCGACATCACCCCTGCCTGTCGCCTGCCCCGGCGGATGTGGTAAGATCCCGTCCGGGCCCCCTTCGGGCCCGGGAAACCATGTCTCCATTATGGCAGATAAAGAGAAAGGACCCAAGCCCGTGCCCCCTTCCCTCAAGATCGGGCTGATCGGATCCCGGGGTCAGCTTGGATCCGAGCTGCTCAGCCATTTCTCCGACCCCGGCTTTTCCCCGAGAATCACCCTTCGCTGTCTCGACCGGCCTTCCTTTGACATCACATCGCCGGATTCCCTGGGAGAGATCCCCGGGGCGGGGTTTGATCTCCTCATCAACACCAGCGCCTACAACGCCGTCGACCGGGGGGAGACCGAAGTCCGGGAATGCTTCGAGCTCAATACCTTCGCGCCCCTCAACCTGGCCCGGTCCTGCCGGATGGCCAATACGGCCCTTCTTCACGTCTCGACCGACTATGTCATGAGCGGAGGCATCCATGAAGAGGAACAGATTCCCTATCCGGAGGAGACCCCTCCCCGGCCCCTCTCGGTTTATGGCCTCTCGAAGGCCACGGGGGAAAGGCTGGTCCTGGGCGCCTGGGAGCGGACCTGGATCGTCCGGACTTGCGGCCTCTACGGAGGGGAGGGCTCCGGACAGAAAGGCGGCAACTTCGTCACCACCATGATCCGGCTCGCCAGGGAAGGAAAGCCCCTCCGGGTCGTCTCGGACCAGAGGGTCGGCCCCACGGCTGCCCGGGACCTGGCCCGGGGAATCGCCCGCCTGGTGACGGCTCCCCTGCCCTTCGGAATCTGGCATCTCACAAATGCCGGAAACGTGAGCTGGTATGAGTTTGCCCAAAAGATCTTCGAGCTTTCGGGGCTCACCCCCGATCTCTCCCCGATCCCTCTCTCCCTCTACCGCCCCGCTGCCCCGCGCTCTCCCTTTTCCGTCCTTTCAAACGACAAGGCTCATGGAGCCGGCATCATCCTTCCCTCCTGGGAGGAGGCCCTGGCTGGCTACCTCGGCCGGAGTGGTCTTATCCCTGGTTCCTGAGGGGTCCGGTCAGAACGGCCGAAGGATCCTTACCTGTCTCAAGGGCCTCTGAAAGCCCTTTTAAAAGACTCCAGACATCGTCGGTGTCCTGGAGCCGTCCCGCCCGGGGATCGAGACCCGGTGGGGGATTTCCGACCCAGTACCCCCGGCCTCCCAGGGAGACGGCGTGGTTGATCGCCCCAAGGTCGGTCGCGTCGTCTCCCACCATCAGCGGGATGAAGTCGTCGGCCTTGCCCCCGGACTCCCGGGCGAGATGTTCCAGGAAAAAATCCATCGTCTCCTCCTTGGTCACCCCCCCGGCCGGCCGGATCTCCCAGACCATCTTGCCGTGATAGATCCGGAACCGGGTCCGCTCCTCCCAGGTATCGAACAGCCGTGCGATCTCTTCCGAAAGGCGGGGAATCCTCTCCGGCTCCACCCCCCGGTAATGGACGGAGAGACTGTATTCCTTGATTTCAGTCATCGTTCCCGGAACAGTCTCTGCAACCTTTCGGAGATCCGAAACCCATGCCAAAAGGGACTCCCTGGCCCGCAGGGCCTCGGGATGAACGGTTTGTTCATCCCGGAAACGGCGGACAGCCCCGTGGTCCCCGGACAGGCCTGCGAACGTGGAGACGGGAAGACGGTGGAGAATGTCGGGAAAGGCACGCCCGGACATGGCAAAAACGGGGAGGAGGCGGCCAAGGGACTCCAGAAGGGCAATCTCATGGGGATCAAGATGGACCAGGTCGGGATGGGGGGCGATGGGGGCCAGCGTTCCGTCAAAGTCCAGAAAAAGGACCAAACGGGATCCTGTCCCCGGCCCCCGAGCCTCTTTCATCGCAGAATCGGAGCGGGACTGGGCCTGAGGGAGCGGAGGTTTTCACTCATCCACCGGCAGATGTTGTTCCGCTCGATCGAGGCCAGAGCCCGGTCGTTCCTGCGCCTCCGGATCTCCGGGTCGAGGGAGAGTCCCTGGTGGATGAGACGGGCTGACTGGACGGGATCGAAGGGATCGATCAGGGCAAGCCCCTCCATGGTCTGGGCCGCCCCTGTATGGCGGCTCAGGAAGAGGACTCCGTCCCCCCCCTTCTGGGAGGCCAGGAACTCCTTCGCCACGAGGTTCATTCCGTCTTTCGTCGCCGTGATGAGGGCGCCGGAGGAGAGGCGGAAGAGAGGCGCAAGGACGGTCTGGGGAAGGGAGCGGGCAATGGTTTTTACCGGGACCCAGTCGCTCCTGCCAAACCGGGCATTGAGCCGGTCCACCGCCGCCTCGACCTGCCGGGAATACCGGCGGTAGGCCTCCACAGACTGTCGGGTGGGAGGGGCCACCTGCAGAAGGGTAAGTGTCCCGATGCGGGAGGGGTGCCGGGTGAAAAGGGCCTCCAGAATCTCGATCCTTTCCAGAAAGCCTTTGGAGTAGTCCATCCGGTCAACGGAAACGAGATAGGGACGAACCTCTTCTCCCGGTCCCAGGAGATCCGCCTCCCGGAGAACCTCCCTAGCCGCCCGGGTTCCCTCGGGGTCCCGGGCAAGGCGGTCGAAGTGGGCGGGGTCGATCGAGACAGGATAGACCCCCAGGGAGAGGGTCCTGGTCCCGCTCTCCGTCCGGACGCAGAGACTCTCGCCATCCCAGGAGGCCCTGTCCCCGTAAAGGCGTCGGACAGTGTCAAGGAAGCTCTCCCTGTATCCCTCGGTCTGGAATCCGATCCGGTCATGGAAGAGAAGGCCTTCAACCACCTCGAAAAGCCAGGGGATTTCCAAGGCGGAAGGGGTGTCGACCCAGGGAATATGCCAGAAAAAGGCGAGCGGCGGAAGATGGTGCCCGGCCATCCGGCGGACCTCGCGGGCCACAAGGGCGAGCTGGTAATCATGGATCCAGACGACACCGGGAGAAAGGGTGGTGAGGGACTCCAGAACCTTCCCGGCCAGACGCCGGTTGACATGGAGGTAGGCCTCATAGGAATTCCGGAGCTCCCCGACCCGCTCGGGGTCGTCATGGAAAAACGGCCAGAGGACACCGTTCGAAAAACCGGCATAATGAGCCTCCCGGAGCTCATCCGGCAGGGAGAGACGCTGGAGGAGGTATCCCGGAGCCTCCGGGGATTCCCGGGGAGGGGAAATCCGCAAAAGATCCGGCCCGGAAGAATCCCTGAGGGCGATCCACTCGCCCCCCACCATGCCCAAAAGACGATGGATCGTCTGGGTAACGCCCCCGGGGGGGAAGGAGAGATGTCCGGCCCCCTCCCAGACGATCGGTTCCCTGTTGGTGACAACAAGAAGAGGGGCCCGCCCGAACTCCCGCCTGTAAAAGAGGACCATCTCCTCCGGAGAGCGGCATTCGGAGACTCCTTCCCTGGGGCCGAAGGCCGGAGCCAGAGAGGAAGAAAGAAGCGAGGCCATCAGCGGACCTCCGTCAGGGTATTTGGGAGGGAGGTCCGCAAGGGAACGGGGCCTCCCCTCCGGGTATCCCGGAGGATGGAACGATAAAGCGCCTCGTAGCCGTCCACCATGACTTCGGTCGAATAAAGCTGGGCCGCTCTCGCGCGGCAGGCCCGCCGGTCGATCGTTCCGACCTTGTGGGCCAGGACCTCGGCCATTTCTTCTTCGCTGTCCACCAGATATCCGGTCACCCCCTCCTCCACAAGCTCGGTTGCGGCGCCCCGCTTGAAGGCCACGACAGGGGTCCCGCACAACATCGCCTCGATCATGACCAGCCCGAAGGGCTCTTCCCAGCGGATAGGAACGAGGAGGGCCCGGGCTCCCTGGAGGAGGGCCACCTTCTGGAGATGGTCGACCTGGCCTAGCCAGTGGACAAGGGGATTTTGGAGATAGGCCCGGAGGGTCTCGTTGTAGAAGGCGGTATCGCACGGATGGACCGCGCCTCCGATATGGAGGGGGATCCCGGCCTTGAGAGCCACCCGGCAGGCACTGTCCGGTCCCTTTTCAGGGGCCAGCCGTCCCAGGAAGGCGGCATGGGAGCCCGGGCCGAATGACGGGGGATAGGCGGCCGGATCAAGACCGTGGTGGATGACCGAGAACCGGGAGAGGGGAACCTCCTGCTCCTTCTGGGAGTGGCTGATCGCCACATAGTGGTTTTCCGGATAGTGGCGGTAGATTTCCGAGAACTCCGGGGTCCGGGAATGATGGAGGGTCACAACGGCAGGAACGTTGGTGATGGAAGCATAGGGCACAGCTACAGGCGACTGCCAGTGCACGATGTCGATGTCCCCCCGTTCCATGATCCGCTTTGCGGAAAAGGCCAGATGGATCTGTTCGTCCCTGGGAACGATGGGCCAGCGGGCGGAGGGAAAGGCGCATTCGACATAGGCCCGGGTCCGGGAGTCACCCGTGGCAAAAAGAATCACCTCATGGCCGCGGTCGATGAGCTTTTCAGCAAGATGATAGAGAAAGAGCTCCGTCCCTCCGTACTTCTTGGGAGGAACGCTGACAAATGGGGTTGAAACCAGGGCGATTCTCACGAGCTATTCTCCTTTCGCCGGTGTTTCGGGACCGGGAGACAAGCCGGCCAACGCGGCCAGAAATCCCGGCAGTGGACGGAAGACGCCGGATTCCGAACGGTGTCCGGCCTCGATCAGGTTCACGGCTCCCCAGGAAAGGACCAGGATCCCGCCAAGAAGCCCAAGGACGGTCCGGATTCCCAGGACAGTCACGAGGGAGGGAAGTCCGGTCATCCCTAGGATCGCCCCGCCCAGAAAGCCAAGGCTCATCGTTGTCAGGACCCGGGAGAGAAGGCGGGAAGGGGCATGGTTCTGGAGAAGCGTGTGGACGAGGGGATTCACCACCGAAACCGCCATTCCGAAGAGAGCCATCAGAAAAAGGTCAACAGGCATCTGGACCGAGGCGGAGACAAGAAGGATCAGGATTCCGCCGGCCAGGAAGCCCCCGGCAATCCACCGGAAAAGATTGAGCGGGGGACGGACGGTCAGGGCGAGTGAGGCCAGGAGCATTCCCACTCCGTAGGCAGAAAGAAGCATCCCGAATCCTTTAGATCCAGCATGGAGGACGGCATGGGAGAGGACCGGAAGAAGGATGGTCACAGGGCCGGTGATCAGGCCGTAAAGAGTCATGATGACAAACAGGCCAAGCAGGAGCCTGTTTCCGGAAAAGACGAACCGGATCCCTTCCCGGACCTCCTCCAGGATCCCGACGACTCCGGAGACAGGAAGAATCTCAGCCTCCCGGACCTCCGCGATCCGGATGAAGAGGAGAAAGACGGCCGAAATGAGAAAGGTCATTCCGTTTGCGATCATGACGAAGACCGGATTATAGAGGGCCGACAGAACCCCGCCCAGAAGGGGGCCCACAAGGATTCCCACCTGGCCGGTCGTTTGCATCAGGGCATTGGCCGAGACCCTCCGTGGCTCGCATACCATCAGGGGGATGGCCGAGTAAAGGGCTGGTCCGAAAATCCCGCTGGCCGTCGCGATGAGAAAGACCAAAAGGTAGAGGACGGGAAGGGAGAGGTGATGGAAGGCATAAAGGAGCGGAATCATAAGAACAAGCATTCCGCGGACGGCATCAACTCCTATCATGACATTGCGCTTCGAGCACCGGTCGAGCATGACCCCGTTGGCCCAGAAAAAGAGCATCGGAGGAAGCGTCTGGAGAACTCCCACGATGATCATCGACTGGGGGCTTTTGGTAAAGAGATAGACGAACCAGAAAAGGGCCACCTTGTTCAGGTTCTCTCCCAACTGGGAAACCAGCTGTCCCAGAAGAAGAAGCCCGAAGTTCCGCTCGACCAGAAGATCTTTCGATTCGCGGACATTTGCGATAAAGGACATGGATTCCTTCCCCCGTCATCGCCCCATGGCTACGGAGGATTTCCTCCGGACCCGGGGCTCTCTCTTGCCATATGATCGCAAGAATCAGGCCAGACGGGGGAGTGAGGAAAGATCAGCCTCCCCAAAAAGCCGGATCAAATAATGAAGGGAATCCGTATCTCCTCAGGACAGCCGGGAGCGGAAAAGTGTTACCAAAAGCAACACAAGGACAGAGACGGACAACAGAAATCCTCCTTCGATATGGAGGAATGTGGAGACCGGATGGCGATGAAGGAAGACCGTTCCCCCCTCGATTCCCACAAGGGCCGAAAGCAGGAAGAGGGTCATCACCACCGCCAGGAGCCGCCCCAGAGTGCGGGAGGGAACGATCTGCTGGATCCGGGCATAGGCCAGGGGCTGGGCCCAGGAGAGTCCAGTGCCAATGATGAGAAGAAGAAAGAGACCTGCCGAGGGCCAGGTGAGACGCGGCAGGAGGAGAAAGGCTCCCGAGGCAAGGAGCATCCCCCCGGAGATCAGGGAGAAATATCCCGGGAGCCGGCGCCCCAGGAGGAGAGTCCCCCCTAGGAAGGAGCCCAGGAAGTAGGCGCCTGACAACAGGGCATAGAAGGAGGGCGGAGTCTGGAAGACCTGGGAGGAAAGGAGTGGGAAGACCATCGACATGGGGGCATTGAAGAGCGCGAAGACCATGAGGAGGAAGGTGCACAAAAGGAGGACGGGATTGCCTAAAAGGAGCCCTGCGGAGTGAAAAAAGCCTGAAACCACCCCTTTATGGTGCAGTCCGTCGCTTCGGGAGGAAACGGCGTGATCCCTCCCCTTCCCTTCGCTCCGGCGGCTCTCGAGGGGGTCGAGAGGCGGGGGGATGAGGGCAAAGAGAAAGGCGGAGAGGACGAATCCCCCACCGGAGATGCCCAGAAGCCAGGGAGCGGGAAAGTAGAGCAGGAGACCAGCCGTGACCAAGGGTCCCAGAAAATAACCTCCCTGCCCCGCAATCTGGATCCACCCGTTGGCGTGTTTAAGCCGGTCGTAGGGAACAAATCCCGGAATCGCGGCATTGAAGGCCGGTCCGAAACCTGAGGACAAAAGGGCCGTCACCACCACAATCACCAGGAGGGAGGGGGTCCTGAGCGGCTCGAAAAGGCTCAGGATGGGAATGATGGCGTAGGTGGACCCCTTGAAGAGGTTGATGGCCGCCATGAAGATCTGGCGGGGAAGGAGATCGATGAGGACGCCAGCCGGGATAAGGATGAGGAAAGGGATGATCGTCTGGAGCAGTCCGATCCGACCCACGAGCGTCACATCGTTGTGGCGGATCCTGAAGGCGATCCAGGTCAGGGCGGTCTGGGTCATCCCCTCGGAAAACTGGGTGAGGGCATAGGCGAGGAGAAGGCCGACAAAGGGGGCCGAGGCCAGAGACCGGGAAAGAAGGCTCCCGCGAAGCGCTTCGACAAACCCCCGGGGAAAGGAAAATGCCGCCCATTTCACGAGGGTGCCTCCGCCGGTCCGTCTCCGATGCCGTCAGCCTCCGCCCATAAGACCTGAAAGTTCGAGGCAGGCCTTGACCGGCTGAAACTCCAGGAGATCATGGCGGGCCACCCGGGCCTTGGCGTAAGGGTCGCCGGCAAGCAGGGTTTCGATTTCGCCTCTGTCGCTTCCCCGCATGAGCAGAAGTCCTCCTGTCCGGGGGACAAGGGGGCCAGAGAGCAAAAGGAGGCCATCCTTGAGGCAGGTATCAAGAAAGGCCCGGTGGGAGGCCACCAGAGGCTCGATCTCCGAAAAGGGTCTCAGATAGACGATATGGACGAAAAAATAGCGAAAAGGGGGATTCATTCCGGCCCCCTAGATCTTGTAGGAGAGAATGGAGCGGACCCTCTCTCCGGAAAGCCGCTCCCGCCCGCCGAGACCTTCGAGTTCCGCCACAAAGAGGATTTCGGCGACCTCCCCCCCCAGGAGCCGCACAAGGTCCAGGGCCGCCCGGGCCGTCCCGCCCGTCGCGAGAAGGTCGTCTACGATCAGGACCCGCTCCCCCTTCGCCAGGCCGCCTTCCTGCATGGCGATCGTGTCCTGGCCGTATTCGAGGGCGTAGGAGAGTTCCCGGACTGGTCCCGGGAGCTTGCCCTTCTTTCTGACGGGAACGAATCCCGCCCCCAGAAGCTGGGCCACCGGGGCCGCGAGAATGAATCCCCGGGCCTCGATTCCGACGACACGGGTGATCCCCAGGCCCCGATAGGGGGCGGCCAGGTGCTCGACCAGCTTCGGAAAGGCCTCTCGGGAGCCAAAAAGAGGCATCAGGTCGTAGAACAGGATTCCCTTCTTCGGGAAATCGGGAACGGTGCGGACAAAGGAACCAAAATCCATGGGTTTCTCCTGGGTCTCTGGATGGGGTCTCAATTGAGATTCATGATTGGTGTTTCTCTCCTGACGCCTCCGGGTGAGACAAGGCTGCAAAGGGCCGGGCGTCATCTAAGTAGGCGCGCATCTTGGATAGGGCCACAGCCTCGATCTGGCGGACCCGCTCGCGGGTCACCCCGAGAATCTTTCCGATCTCCTCGAGGGTCATGGTGTCTTTCCCTTCGAGACCAAAACGGAGGGCGATGACCTGACGCTCCTTTGGTTTTAACACGCCGAAGGCGGCGGAAATTCCCTGCACGCTCTCCTTCTTCTCCACAACATCGAGCGGAGAATCGGCGCCCCGGTCTTCGAGAATGTCCTTCAGGCTGTTTTCATCCCTGTCGCCGATCGGGGCGTCGAGAGAGACGGCCGCCCTGAGGACCTGGTGAAGGGACTCGAACTCGGAGACCGAAAGGCGCGCTTTCCGAGCAGCCTCCTGCGGGTTTGGCGGCCGCCCCTCGGCGACCATCTGTTCAACCTGGGAGAGATACTGGTTGACCTTTTCCATCATGTGGACGGGGAGGCGGATCAGGTGGCCCTGGTTGATGGCCGCCCGCTCGATGGCCTGACGTATCCACCAGGAGGCATAGGTGCTGAAGCGGAATCCCTTCTCCGGGTCGAATCGGTCCACCGCCTTCATGAGACCGATATTCCCTTCCTCGATCAGGTCCGAAAACCCGAGTCCCCGGCCCACATAGCGTTTGGCGATCAGGACGACCAGACGGAGGTTGGAGAGGATCATCCTCTCCCGGGCGGCCTGGTTGCCCCTGGCGATTTCCCGGGCCAGGGAGACCTCCTCTTCAGCAGAAAGGAGCGGATAGTCCCGCAGGTTTTTCAGGTAGAGCCCCAGGGAACCGGCCTCGAGAGCGGAACCGCCCTGGCCGGTAACCTCCTCCGGGGCACTTTCTTCCTCCCCGGCCTCCTCCGGCGGCTCCGCATCCTCCAGGATATCGTCGGTCATTCAAGAGCCCTCTCGATCCGGAATTCCCGAATTTCCTCGAGCAGCGGTCCGATCTCCTCCGGCGTGAGATCCCGAACCTCGAGGGAGACGACCGCCGAGCCAGGGGGCCCCTCCCTGAGGGCTTCGATCCAGGGAGAGCGCAAATCTTCTGAAATCAGGGAAAGAATCTCGACCGAACCATCGGAAAGATTTCGGACCCAGCCCAGAATTCCTCTTTCGTCGGCCCTGGCTTTGACAAAGGCGCGAAAGCCCACCCCTTGCACCCGTCCTGTCACCCTGATTTGGAGGACGCAATTGTTCATAGGCATGATCGACAATCTAACAGTGTGAAAACCGGGAACATCGGCGAGGAGGCCAGAGAACGGGAGTTGCTGGCGAACAGAATAAAACAAAGAAAATGGTCGGGGCGAAAGGATTTGAACCTTCGACCCCACCGTCCCGAACGGTGTGCGCTACCAGGCTGCGCCACGCCCCGACAAAGCCCCTGGTCCGAGGATCTCCTCCACGGAAGTATGAAAGACGGTCCTACTATACACCAACGCCGGGCCTCATGACAATCCCGCCAGCCCTTTGGCCCCGGGAAGGAGGCAGGAGGACCTCCTCACTTAAGGTCCTTGTGCCGGCAAGAATCTGTGGCATTCTTGTCTTTGACAGATCGAAACAGATCCATTCTTCCTCCGGGAGTCTTCCATGGAAATCCCCCTCAAAATCCTCTTTCACGGCCTCGAACCCTCATCGACACTTGAGACCAGAATCCAGGATAAGGTCCGGGGTCTGGAAAAATTTCATTCCCATATCATCGGCGGAAGGGTTGTGGTGGAGCGACTCCAGAAACACTCCCAGCAAGGAGACCTTTACACGGTCCATCTCGAGATTACGGTCCCTGGCGCAGACATCGCCGTAACAAGGGAACGCGACGCCGATGTCTATATCGCTCTCCGGGAGGCTTTCGACGCGGTCAGGAGACGACTCGAAGATCGGGAAAGAATGGACCGGGGACAAACCAAAGCCCACGAGGCCCAGATCCGAGGCCAGATTGTCCGGATCTTTCCGGAAGAGGGATTCGGGTTCATCCTGTCCGATGAGGGCCGGGAGGTCTATTTCAACCGGGACAGCTGTGTTCATCCACCCTTCAACCATCTGGACATCGGCGACACCGTCCACTTCCTCGTGGTCGAGGGAGGCGAGGGCCCCCAGGCCCGAAGGGTCACAAAGAAGGAGAGCCATGGGAAAAGAGGTGGCCCCCAGGAAGAATCGGCCCTTCCCTGAAGGAGCGCACCTCCCCGCATCAAAAGGGGACCCCTACTTCCCTCACGAAGCCGACATCGGAATCGCGACTTGCGGCAAGACCCTGGAAGAGCCTTCGTCCCCGCTGCGGAAGCCGCCTTTTCTCTGATGACCGATCTCTCGGCGGTCCACCCCCACCAGGAGGTTGACCTGTCTTTCGTCGAGCCGGATGAAGAACTTGCCCTGGTGACCTGGATCAACCGTCTTCTGACCGAATCGGACATCCGACGACTTGTGTTCGGAAGATTCAAACTGGAAAGGAATGCCGCGGGCCTGTGGCATGGCCGGGCCTTCGGAGAATTCTGGAGAGAGACCCACCCCCGAGGAATCGAGGTGAAGGGGGCAACACTTTCGCATCTTTCGATAAAGCACGAGGGAGGCCTCTGGACCGTCCGCCTTGTGGTGGACATCTGAAAGGATTGTGGTGCACATCTCCCGCCTCGAAAATCTTGGACCCGGCCGGTGGGGTTTATCTCCGGGAAGGGGGAAAAACGGACCCCTGTCGTCCTGTTCGGAACGGAGCCTCTCATCCGCCAGATGGATGACAAGGTCCTCGAACAGATCATAAACACCTCCCGCCTGCCGGGACTGGCCGGGTCAGCCCTGACCATGCCCGATGCCCATTGGGGTTGCGGATTTCCGATCGGAGGGGTCGCGGCCTTCGACGCCGGTCAGGGAGGCGTGATTTCGGCCGGGGGTGTGGGATTTGACAACTCCTGCGGGATACGGACCCTTCTGACCGATCTCACGGAAGAGAAGACCGCCCCGAAATTCGAATCTCTCGCCGACGAACTATTCCGGCGGGTGCCGGCCGGTGTCGGCCAGGAAAGCTCCTTCCCTTTCTCTCTTCCTGAACACGGATTCGGGGAGAAAGCCGACCTCGACCGGATCGAGGAGGGCGGGTGCATGCCGGAAGCCCGGCCGGAATCGGTGTCGGAAAAGGCGAAAATCCGCCAACAGGAAGAAATGGGAACGCTGGGCTCCGGGAACCATTACCTGGAGGTCCAGGTCGTCGACAAAATCCAGGATCCGAATGTGGCCAAGGCCTTCGGGCTGTTTGAAGGACAGATCCTGGTCTCACTCCATTGCGGTTCACGAGGGCTGGGACACCAGATCGGAACCGACACCATGATGGAATTCGTCAAGGCCGCCCCACGCTGGAAGATCGTCCTTCCAGACCGGGAGCTGGCCTGCGCCCCGATCCGGTCGGAAGCGGGACAGAGATACCTCGGAGCCATGAACGCCACCATCAATGTCGCACTGGCGAACCGCCAGATCCTTTCACAGACCGTCAGGAACGTGATGGGAGAAATCTTTCCGGGAATCGTCCTCGACACGCTCTATGACGTGTCACACAACACCTGCAAGGAAGAACTTCACAGGATCGGAGACCGATCCCGGCCCCTCTTTGTCCACCGAAAGGCGGCAACACGGGCCCTAGGGCCCGGACACCCCTCCCTTCCTTCGGTCTACCGCTCCCCGGGCCAGCCTGTCTTCATTGGAGGAAGCATAGGGAGCGGCTCCTGGATCCTTGCGGGGGTTTCCCAGAGCGAGGAGCTCTCCTTTTCCTCCGCAAGCCACGGGGCTGGCCGATCGATGAGTCGCCACGAAGCCCTCCGCCGCTTTTCCGGCCGGATGGTCAAAAAGGAGCTCTTGAGCCGCGGGATCCATATTCGCTCGAACTCCCTTCGGGGAATCGCGGAAGAAGCGCCCGGAGCCTACAAGGATATCGATCAGGTGGCGGAGGCGACAGAGATTGCCGGACTGGCGAAACGTGTTGCCTTTCTTCGCCCCCGGGTCTGTCTCAAGGGATAAGATTTCTTCTTGCCCGGCTCTTTCGGGACCCGATCCCAGGGGATCCGGAGGAGAAAATCAGGAAAGGGACGGCAGGACCGCCCTTTCGGCCTTTCCCCCGAACCCCCGCCTCCAGGGTGGACAATCGAGGAAAGGGTGGTATTTTGAAGCTGTGGGAGGTCGGGAACGGAGAATTCACCGCTTCCTCCGCTCACGCAAAAGGCCCCTTTTTAGGGGCCTTGATTTGTTCGGACCAAACTTTCTCCGCCATATTCCGGAACATCCGGGCATTATCCAGCATGTGATGGTCGTTATTGAAAAAAGCATGAATAATCCTGGGAGACAGGGCCGGAAGCGAGGCAATGACACGGGAGAGTTCCTCCTCTGAATAGTCCCCCGAATACCAGGCGGTTCTCCCGTGGAATCGAAGATAGACCCGGCCGTTTGTCCCGAAAACATCTCCGGAAGAATCGGGAGAATCAGGAGTGACGATGACTCCCCGAAACGGAAGGGAGTTCAAATCCGGGTCGCTCCAGGAAGGATGGCGAAACTCAAGAGCCATCTTCCGGTCGTCGAATTCCTGGAAAAGCAAGGTCAACCGGTCCCGGAAGGTCGTATCAAAGCGGTGAGGAAACTGGAACAGGTAATAGGACACAAAAGAGTCCAGAGGGCGGAAAAGATCCAGAAAGCGTGAAAAAACCTTTCGCCCGGAGTCATCGGCAAGATGGAAATGGGTCACACTCCGGTGAACCTTGACCGACCAGGACAGCTCCGGCCCCGTCTCGCACCAGAGGCCAATCTGGCTCTCCGAAGGAAAACGGTAAAAGCTCATGTTGAGTTCGACAGCATTCAGGCCGCTGTGGCCCACATACCAGGCGAGATCTCCTCCCGCGTTCCAGGGATAGGCCCAGCCGGAGGTCCCCACATAAATGAGGGGGGAGTCTTCCACCGATCACCCTCCCCCCGGACGGAAGGCCCACGAAACATGTGACGAGAAAGGATCCTTGCCCATGAACTCCTCCCTTGCCGTCCGCATTCCCTCCGGTCATGTCATGACCCATGGACTCCTGGGAATTCCTCCCCAATCCATGGGACTTGTCCTTTTTGCCCATGGCAGCGGATCCTCCCGCCATTCCCCCCGGAACAACTTCGTGGCGAGGGTCCTCAGAGAAGCCGGGTTCGCTACCCTGCTCATGGATCTTTTGACCGAAGAGGAAGAGGCCCTCTCCGAAAGCCGGTTCGACATCCGGCTTCTGACAGAGAGGCTGGTCAATGCGGCCAATTGGGCAAAAAAAAGTGAGGAGACGGCCAATAAGCCAATGGGTTTTTTCGGGGCCAGCACAGGAGCCGCGGCGGCCCTTGAAGCCTCAGCCCTTCTCGGATCGGAAATATTTGCCGTCGTATCCCGCGGAGGCCGGCCTGACCTCGCCAGCTTTTCGGCATTGACCAGGGTCACAGCCCCGACACTTCTTCTGGTGGGCGAACTCGATCGGGAGGTGATCGACCTGAACCGTAGGGCCTTCGGCTCCCTCCGGTGCGAGAAGAAGCTTGTCATTGTTCCCGGCGCCACCCATCTCTTTTCGGAGCCCGGGACTCTGGAGGAGGTCGCCAGACTGGCTTCCGTCTGGTTTGTCAGCCACCTTCCCCCGAACGGCTGAGAATTTCTTCGACCTCCGCGTCCGAGACCTGGGGAAAATTTGAATAGAACTGGCCCACCGCACGGAAGAACTCCGGGACATAAAGACAGATGAGCTCGTCGGCATAGGGCCGGACCTTCTCGAGCGTCTCCTCGGAGGCGACCGGGACCGCGCAGACAAGCCAGGAAGGGTTTTGGGAGCGCAGGGCATGGAGGGCCGAAATCATCGTCGCTCCCGTGGCCAAGCCGTCATCGACGGCGATCACGATCCGTCCCGCCGGATCGATCGGGGCCCTGAGAGGCGTATAACGCTCCCGGCGCTTCCGGATCACCGAGAGCTGGTATTTCTTTTCCGCCTCGAGGTATTCGGGATCCCCTCCGGCCTCTTGTGCATAGGGGGCGATGTAGGTCCATCCCGACTCCGCCACCGATCCGATGGCGAACTCGGGATTTCCGGGAGCCCGGAGTTTCCGGACTAGGACCACATCGAGATCTCCCGAGAGCTCCCGGGCCAGGATTTCCCCGATCGGGACGGCCCCCCGCGGGATCGCCACCACAAGGGGATGGCGTCCACGGTACTTTGCCAGAACCCGGACAAGCCGGTGGGCGGCCTCGATGCGGTCGGAAAAGATCATGACATGCCTCCCTTCCCGGAGATGGCCGGGATGACCCCTCACCGGCCGGAGGCCCGGTTCACCCGGACCAGGCGGCCTGTCGTGGCCCATCATACCCCATCGATTGCTCGTTCGTCTCCCCTCCGCCTCCTTACCTCAAAAAGAGGCTCCAGAGGAGGCTTCCGAAGAGAGCATTCTTGATCGAGTAATAGACTGACCGGTTCCAGGCCTTGATCCGTTTGCCCAGACGGCGTATCGCATAGATCCCGCCGAACAGCCGGTTAGAAAGGCTGACCGGCTCCCCCTCCATGTTTTTGGTGAGCCCCTGGCGAAGCAGGAAATGTCCTACGCTCCGGTTGAACCAGGTCGCCGCAAAAGGCCAAAGCTTGCGCTCGACGTCGCAAAAGAGGATCAAACGCGGCCTGTCGGTCAGGTTCTGGGCGGTGTGAAGGTAGGTTTCGTCGAACAGGATCGCTTCCCCGTCCCGCCAGAAGGCGGGAATCCCGTCCACCACAATTTTGCAATCGGGGGAGTTGGGGGTGCTGAGCCCCAGATGGTAGCGCAGGGACCCGGCATAGGGATCCCGGTGAAGAACAAGGTCGGAGCCCGGCGGAAGCAGGGCAAACATGGAGCCCCGGACTGAAGGAACCTTCCCGAGGAGCTCGACGGTTCGGGGACACCACCGCTTTGCCGAGGGCAGAGTGTCGCCGTACCAGGTGAGGTAGAATCTTTTCCATCGCTTCGGAAGAAAGAGTTGAATCCCCAGTCGGTATAGCCCGAGGCCGCTTTGATCTGACCGGACTCAAAGAGTTCCAGAGCCTCGTCCCGGATGGTGGTCCAGTTTTTGGTCAGGATCTCGAGCTCGGGGGACTCCTTCAACGAAACGTAGGGTGTTGTCGGCACCCGCGAAAAGAGAAGCCTCAGGACTTTGTCGAGGGAAAAGGAAGTCGAATGACCGGTGAGCTTGCGACAAATGATACATTGGAGCTTTCCTCGGTCATGGGTCACAAGGGTTGATCCGGCAAAGAGCGCCAGAATTCCGATTTTCCAGGGAGACAGATGAAAGGAAACGGCGTGATGGAGCATGGTCATTCCTCAAAAATTGTCTTCGATAGCGAATTTGCCTCCGGGATCATTCCGGGAAATCGCCTTGGAGGTCCCGTCGAGGGAATCCTCATCATGATATTTAGTTTGATGGCAAACAAAGGCAAAAACGATTTTAAAGGGCCCGCCGGAGTCTGTCAATTCCTGCAAAATCCTTGACCAGGAAGACACTCCGAAGGCCTTTCTCTCATTTATTGTATGCAGTGATTTTTTCCCTGGGGGGAGAACTCCCGAATCAAACCTGAATTGTCAGGGCGGGGGCTCTCTCTGGATCCTTGGCCCCCGCCTTTTAACTGACCTGAGTTTCCCTTCATTCCGTGGCGATCGGAATCGACTTGGGAGGAATTCCGGGACGCTTTTCGATGCGGATCTTTAAGACCCCGTCCTTCATGGTCGCCTTGACACTGGCCGGATCGGCATCCTCCGGAAGGGTGAAACTTCTGAGAAAGGAGCCATAGCTCCGTTCGATCCGGTGATAGCGGACTCCTTCCTTTTCCTCCTTCTCCTTTTTGCGCTCGCCGGAGATCGTGAGGACCCCGTTTTCAACGGTGACCTTCATATCCTCCTTTTTCACCTCCGGAAGCTCCGCCGTGACCAGGTAGGCCTTGTCCTCCTCGGCCACATCCACCGAGGGGGACCATTCAAAGATTGTCGCCTCCCCATCCCCCCGGGTCATCAACTCCTTCCCCCGGCGACCGAACCAGGGGGCCATGCGACGGCCGAACTCCTCGAACTCACGGACCGGATCCCACTTCAAAAGACTGCTCATCTCGATTCTCCTTCCATATTGTCCGTCCTTAATCCCGGATCCAGGCAGGGCACCCTTTCCCTGCCCTTTCCTGTTAGCCTTAAATCCTCCGAAACCGGACTTTTATGCCACAGAGGGGGCCGGTCCTTCCCTGACAAAGAAGCCGGAGGTTTCAGAGGCCCCATGAATATTTCCGATCCGCTCCAGAACCATATCCAGCAAATCGCCGCCCCACGAGAGATCCTTCCGCTCATACCACGACATGTCGGGCCACCAGGCTCTCTCTCACGGACTCCCTGTCGAGCCCGAAAAGATCCATCAAGGCCTGGGCGATTTCCCGGGCATATCGCGCCAGGTCCCCATGATGGTGACCCATTCCTTTTTTCAAAGGCAGCCGGGGCTCGAGCCGCCCCAAAAAGGCTTCGTAGTCATGGTCGGGCTCGGTAATCGGGACACTTTTGGCCCAGGAGAGGGCCTTGTCGTAAACGGTCTTTTCGACCGCGAATCCCCGGATCCCCTTTGCCAGAGGATCCCCGTGGCCTTTCGTCAGGACGATGGCCGTTCGCGGGCAGAGGAAAAATTGCAAAAAATCCTCGCCGACTCCGGAAGATTGCAGGTACTCCCAGACAGAGAGGACCTCGCAGGAAAGTTTTCCGGGATTTAAATCCCACCGCTCGAACATCTCGAGGGCCTGGAAGGGATCCACGGGAATTTGCGTCCCCTCCTGATCGACATAGAATTTTGAGTTGACGAGAACTTCAACATTATGGTCCGCATAATAGGCCTCCGCCAGGGCCTCGTATCCGGTCAGGGAAATCGTCACGGCAACCTCCTTCCATGGAGGATTAAAGTTCGATGAATGTCCCCGTGTCTCGAACAGGAACTGTCCTCACCGGTAGCAACAGGGGCAACGGGCGTTGTCTTATCCTTTCCGGTCATATTGCTTGTCTTTTCAGGCGTGAGCCATCTCGTGATGGGCGAACACTGCCTTGAGAAGAGGATCGAGGGAATGGAGAGGGAGCGTCATCTTCTTTCGTCCCGCTCCGGAGGAAGCGACCGAGACCAGGTCCCCCAGCGAGAGGAGTCCCACCAGGCGGCCCTTTTGGTCGACGACAACAAGGCGCCGGACCTCATGCTCCCGCATGAGATCGAGAGCCGTCTCCACAGAATCGTCAGGGTGGCAGCTCCAAAGCTTCTGCCCATGGATGACGTCCTGGACACGAAGCTCCCAGAGGGACTTGTGGTTCAGGAAGGACGACATGGAGATATCCCGGTCGGTCACGATTCCCACGGCCTTTCCCTGGGAATCCACCACCGGAAGGCTCCCGATGTTGTCCGACCACATGGCATTGGCTACGGATGCCAGGGTTGAATCGGGATTTGTGGATTTCACCTCTTTGGACATGATCTCCCGGACATCCATCACCACTCCTTTCAGAAATTTGTTTCATTTTGCCCGGGGGAGGAGAGATCGCCCCCGAAGGCGGGAGCCATCCTTCGGATGGCTCCATTTTCCCTGGCCTTCCGGCCCCGCCCCATCCGGATCATCTCCAGGACGAGGTCCAGAAGAATTCCTCCATGCATGACCTCCCACTCTCCGAAGGACCGGCTGGAAAGAGGATTCATCAAAGAGCGCCAGACCTTCCGGCTCTCGACTCCGAAGAGAAGGATCAGCTCTTTTGCGATCTCGACCGAATACCGAAGAAGCTCCACATCCGTCTTCCAGTTTCCCGGGAAGAGAAGCATCCGGGGGTATAGGGTGATCAGAAATTTCTCGAAGTCGTATTCCCGCCCCACAACCGGTGTCTGCATCGCCCGGAGGGAGGCCTGCTCGAAGACTTCGGTATGAATGGCAAAGCCCCGGATCCCCTCCCGCAGCCAGGGACCCTGAAAGCGATTGAAAACCAGCACTGTATGGGGAGAGGGATGGACAACGAGAGATCCCAGCGCTTCCGCCTCAAGAAGGAGATCCCACACCCGGGTGAAGTCACGGACAGGAGAGAGCTTTTTCTCTCCCTCCCCTTCTCTCTCCGGAGATCCGATCGATGTCCTCCTCTTACTTTTGACCCTTATCCCCGATTCGAAGGAGGCAGAGGAAGAGGCCTCCTCCATGCCGCCTTCGGAACCTATGGCAGGCCGACGGGCCTTTGTCCCATTGAGTCCGATCACCTCTTCCTCCCTCCCTGGAGAATGGGGCATGCGGGCTGATCCCTGCCCTTAACCGAGTTAAAGCCGATTGCGGGAGAGGACCGATCGGTCCCTTTCCCGAAAACAGAGGGGAATTTTTCAGAAAATATAGAGACCCTTGTCCTGGACTTCGGGTTAATGGGCCCAAGACCCATCCCTTACCCCCTAAAAACCAGAATCCTCCGGAGGGCCAGGACAAATTTTGAAAAAGGAGAAGAAGATCTTCTGGCTCCGGAGCTCTTCTCGATGGCCTTGAGAAGGAGCCCGTCCAGGGGAAAGAGATTCTGAACCAGCCCGTTTTTCTGGAGAAAGACCACAGCCCGCGTTTTCGATTGTCGTCCCATTGCCGACCTCCGATCACGATCAGATTCGACCTTCCGGAAAAGGAGCCGGGAAAGAAGATTGAAAACATACATCTCCTCTTCCCCTTTTTTCCTTTCATTTCAAGTTTCTTCAATGTTCCATATACAAGATCGATGCCATATTTTTTAATCCTTTACCAGAGAAGAGATAGAAAAGGATTTTCGGCCAAATCCGAAAGGGCTTGTCTGACAAAGTGAGGGAGGGGTCTCCTCCTTTGTCTTTCAACTCATGATGGTTATGGAAATTATGTTGGAAATGCCCCAAGTGTGTCCGAAAAGGGATTTTTACAATTCCGGACAATGAGTTCCGGCCCGAAGACGGACCCAAACCCGTTTCGGGGCTTTTTTTCTCGCCCTCCGCTCAAGTGGCCCCCTTTCCTGCGTGTCTTGATTTCTGGACAAGGAAAAAGAAGGGAGGAATTCCAATTCGGGAAACAAACTTAAAACTTCCTTTATTGGCAAATATTTTAAATCGACACCATACTTTGGGGGCAGTCAGGAAATCTGGACACCGGAGAAGAATAGATAAGGGCCTGAAATGAGAAAGGAGGAATAACACGGAAGATTTGGATTGCGAAAGGCCTCTCCCCGGAGGCGGCCCGGGGAGGACCCGGAGGCCCAGGTGTTGACAAGACCGGGAAAGACCCTCCAGAGAACGACTTTTCGGGCCGTGAGAGTTTGAGCCCCCTACCCCCCGGAGAGCCCGGCATCGGCGCTCAGCCCGTATTTTTTGAGAAGGGCATAGAGGGTGGTGCGGGTGATACCAAGATCCCGGGCGGAGAGGTTGACATTGTGGTGGTTTCTGTGGAGAGTGGCCAGAATGATGTCCCGCTCCACGCGGTTTTTGATCTCCCGAAGTGTTTCGCCCGGGCTTTGGGAGGACTCCTTCTCATCGGAAAGCCCCAGGTCTTCCGGACGGATGAAAGGGCCGTCGCTCATGAGAACGGCGCTCTGGACCCTGTTCATGAGCTCCCGGACGTTTCCTGGCCAGGAATGCCGAAGCATCTCGCGAAGGGCGGCGGGAGTGAAGCCCTTCAGGAGACAGACCCTGTCTGTTGTGAACTTGCGGAAAAAATACTGGGCTAGGGCAATGATGTCGCTCTCCCGCTCCCGCAATGGGGGAAGGGGGATCTTCAGGACATTCAGGCGGTAGAAGAGGTCTTCCCGGAAGCGTCCCTCCCGGCAGGCCTTTTCGAGGTCGACGTTGGTTGCGGCAATGATGCGGACATCGACGGGAACTTCGACCGCGCTTCCCACTCGCTGGATCTTTCCCGTTTCCAGGACCCGCAGAAGGTTGACCTGGAGCGAAAGGGGCATGTCCCCGATTTCGTCTAAGAGGATCGTCCCGGTGTGGGCCGATTCGATATGGCCGATCTTGCGGGAGAGGGCCCCGGTGAAGGACCCCTTTTCGTACCCGAAGAGTTCGGACTGGATCAGGGTGGAAGGGATCGCGCCACAATTTAGCGCGACGAAAGGTCCCCCTCTCCGGCAGGACCTCTCGTGGATGGCCCGGGCCACCAGCTCCTTTCCCGTTCCGCTCTCCCCCGTGATCAGAACCGAGGCATCGACGGAGGCCACCTTCCGGATCCGCCGGGCCACCTCCTGCATGACGGGGCTTGTTCCCACGAGGTCGAAATCCGGGGATCCCTCGTTGATGAAGGGAAAATGGTCGGCCAGGAGACTGATCCGGTCCATTCCCTGGGCATGACCCATCACGACTTTCAGTCTTTGAGGATCGACCGGAAGAAGATGAAAATCATGGCAGACCTCATGGATCAGCTTGAGAACATGGGAATTCCCGAGACCCTCGGGCTCGAGGAGGGCAATCCATCGGCAGGTGGCCTCGGACAGGGAGAGGAGCTCCCGGTATCTTTTCTCGGTCATCTCCGGGGGCAAATAGACAAGACCGACGGTGGTCTTTTCCTTTCTGGCATATTTCCTGAGGGTCTCGAAAGAGCGGACGGGGATGATTTCCCATTCGTCCTTCAGGCTCTCGATGGCGCTAAGCGAGGGCACCACCCCCGATTCCAGAAAGAGAAGGACCTTTTTGGGGAGGGGAATCCGGAAAAACTCCCGGAATCCTGTCTCGTCCCTATCCATGCAACCCCCTATCCGGCATGAATGGCCAATTATCCGGACCTGTCATTTGTCGAAGGGAGATCAGTCATGCAACAATCAGGCACTTTCAAGAAAAAAAAGGACTTTCAAAAATATATATAGACAATATAATGTCTAAGACAAACAAAACAAGGGATCCAAAAAAGGAGATTCCCCCTCCCGTTCATTCCGAGAGGGGACCGAGCCCAGGTTCGTTAGCGTTCGGCATCCAGAAGGATTCAAGCTGACGGGGCGCCCCCTTGCCCGGCCATTTTCGGACCTTGGGGGAGACGTCCGGTTTCAGCAACCTAAGAAGAGAGGGAGATTTGTGAGGGAAAAATGACCAAATGACGTTAGAAAGGGAGCCAATAAAAAGGGGAAGGCCGGTGGCCTTCCCCTCAAAAGCCCAAAATGAATCAAACCGGGATCTCCTTTTTCTGTTTTGGAGATAAACCGTTGGATCGATCTTGGGCTTGCGTCAGACGGTGGCCTCCTCTTCTGTAGGATTGAGGAGCCTGTTCAATTCCCCTTCGGGAATACGGCGATGATTTCCTGGCGTCCGGATCGTCCGGATCTTGCCCATGCGATCCCAGGTCCGGATCGTCACCTGGGAGACTCCCAGAACTTCGGCGACCTCCCGGACGGTCAGGAGCTTCTGATACTTTCCTTCTTCCATGTCCTCCTCCTGAGGCTGAACGTTCATGGATGAAAACGGCCTTCACGATATCCTGCCGTCTTTCTACCATAGTGACCCATTCCGAAGCTGTTTTCAAGAGTTTTTAATTTTTTCGAGGTACCGGAGGTTAGGAAAGATTTTCTCCACATGGCGATTGGCAGGCCGAGCGAAAGATCTCAAGGAAGCGCTCCGGATCGGAAAAGGCCTCGAACCCGATCCGCACAAGACGGGCTCCCTCCGGGGGCCCGAAGCCTTCCGCCAGCCGGATGCGGACCCCCTGGCCCAGGAGGCGCAGGCGACAGGCTCTCCCTTCGTCGGAACTTAGACCAGGCCTAGCCAGAATCATGGGCCCTTCCCCCGGAAGACAGGGGAAGCCAATTCGCTCAAGGCCGGCCCGGAGCCGGTCCCGGGGCTCCCCGTTCCACCCGAAATCTCTGGCCTTCCCTCTCTCCATGGCCCACCGGATCACAACCTGCTCCAGGAGGCCGGTGCTCCAGGGTCCCATCGCCTCGCGCAGCCGTCCGGAAATCTCCGGCGGCCCGGCCAGAAACCCCGTCCGGATTCCGGGGAGTCCGGTAATCTTCGTCAGCGACCGAAGGACGAGAAGACCGTCCTCTCCAGCCTGGGAGAGCACAGAGGACCGATTGTCGAGAAAGTCCTGGAAGGACTCGTCCACCAAAAGAGCCCCCCCCTCGGCCCCGAGGCGGCGGGAGAGGGCGAGAAGCCGCGAGGCCGGAAACTCCTGGCCCGTGGGGTTCACGGGATTCTGGAGGACGATCAGGTCCCCCGGACGGATCTCCCATCCCGACCCTTCGGGATCGATTCCCCATTTCAGGGTGCGCCCGTCCGAAAGGACCAGATCAAGGCCGGGGGGAATCCGGTGGACGGCAAGGCCCGCCATCAGGGCCGCCCGGCCATATTCCGAAAAGACCGGCTCCGGAAGGAGAAGGCGCCGGAACCGGGAGAGCCCCAGGAGATGGTAGAGAAGGAAGGTGGCGCCGGGACCCGTGACAAGGCGTTCCGGAGAGAGAAGGTGGCGCGCGGCGATCTTCTCCCGGCATTCTGTCGCCCAGGGCTCGGGATAGCTCCGGGCAGAGGGGAGTGTTGCGCCCAGAAGGGCCAGAAGCTCAGGTTCGGGAAAGGGATTGACGGTCGTGCTGGCATCGAGGGACGGACGGCCCCTCTCCCCGGGGGCCGGACCCCCATGGTCCCATCCGGAAGGATCCGGGAGAACGATCCTCATCTCAGGGCTCCCGGAAGAGCGGCCAGGAGGGCCAGGAGGATGACCAGGGAGAAGACGAACATGCGGTAGAGGGAAAGCCCGGCCGCAAGGTCGTTTTTGTCGGGGTCGGGTCCGGCCCCGATGATGGGCTTCTCCACCCATCGGCCGAAATAGAAGGCCCCTCCACCCAGACGGATGCCCCGCAGGGCGGAAAAGGCCGCGATCGGATAGCCGCTGTTGGGGCTGGGATGGGCCCGCCGGTAGCGGAGGGCCGTGGACAGGACGGAGTCCTGCCCCGCAAGCCGCCCCTGCCTTTCCCGGCCGGGTGTGATAAAGGGGAGGAGAAACAGGAACATCAGGAAAAAGGTGATCCGGGCCGGAAGGTAGGACAGAAGGTCATCCGTCCGTGCGCTGGCCCAGCCCAGATCCCGGTAGCGCTCGTTTTTGTATCCCACCATGGAATCGAGGGTGCTGGCCGCCTTGTAGACCATGAGTCCGGGGACCCCGGCCAGTAGCAGGTAGAAAAGGGGGGCCACCAGGGCATCGTTGGTATTCTCCCAGAGGCTTTCGAGGGCCCCCCGGGCGATCCCGTCCTCCCCCAGCCCCTCGGTGTCCCGCCCCACGATCCGGGAGAGGGCGGACCGGGCCGCCGGGAGATCCCCGGCAAAAAGTGTCTCCGCGACCTTCTTGACATGGTCGTAGAGGCTCCTTGAGGCCAGGAGCTGGGCCGACCAGAAGACCGCAAGGCCCTGGCGCAGGAGGGGACCTCCGGCGGTTTCGGCAAGATTTAGGAGAACCCAGCTTCCCAGCCCAAAAAGACCGCACACAAGGAGCGGCAGGAGAATCCCTCCAAGGCGAAAGAGCCTCGGAGGAAGCTGAGTCCTGATCAATCCCTCAATACGAAGGGAAAGCCGGCCCATCAGGGGAACGGGATGAAGAAAGAGGAGCCATTCTCCGGTCGCGATGTCGATCAAAAGGGCCAGCAGGGCGACCGGGACGTGGTTGGGAGAGTTATGAAACATGGAGGGACCGATTCTCGCTTTCAGGACTGCCGACCTCCTCCCGGGAGAGAAAGGAGCGAAGATCAAGGGAGGCGGCTACCTCGTCCGCCAGACGCTCGATCTCGGCCTCGAGAAGGGCGGCCGGGTCGGAAAGGTGACCTTCCGGAAGGCCGCCTGGCCTCACGGCCCGGTAGAAGGCGTGTCTGATGGCATTGCTTTCGAAGAGCCCGTGAACCGGGACTCCGAACCGGCACTGGCCGTCCCCCGACCGGGCCCCCTCAGGGCCGAGGGATCCTCCCGAGGGGTCGAAGAGCTCTATCAGGGGCTCTGCATCCTGATCGATCTCCTGGCGCCCCTGCCGGATTTCGTACCCTTCCAGGATCCCTCCCACCAAATCGCTGCCTCCCGGGAAGGGTGGCACCCTGATCCGGGCCACCACGGGCCGGGCGATCTTGTCTTTACAGAAGCGGACCGTCAGTGGAAGGAGGCCGAGACCCGGCATCCAGGGCCTCTCCGATTCGATCCCCTCGGGATCGAAAATCTCCCGCCCCATCATCTGGTAGCCCCCGCAAATGCCGGCGACCGCCCGGCCTTCCCGACAGTGGCGGACGAACCAGGGATGGAGGGGGGATTTGTAAAAATAGGCCAGGTCTGCCATTGTCCGCCGGGTCCCCGGAAGAATAATGGCGTCCACCGGGCCAGGAGGTGCCTCGGTGAGTGGCAGGAGAAGAACTTCGACTCCCCTGTCTCCCAGGAAGGGATCGATATCGGACCGGTTCGACAGATGGGGCCAGGAAAAGATGGCGATTTTAAGGGGGTCCCCATCTCCTGAACTTTCGGGGACCGGCCTGGCCCGGAAGGAGTCCTCATCGGGGAGGGCCAGGGAGCCCAGATGGTTCATGACGCCCAGAAAGGGGATTCCCGTCAGGGCGGTGATCCCGGAGAGCCCCTTCTCCAGAAGGGAGCCGTCCCCCCGGAACTTGTTGATAGCCAGCCAGCGGATCACCCTCCTCTCCGTCTCCGGGAGAAGGGAAATCGTTCCGAAGAGGGAGGCGAAGACCCCTCCCTGCTCGATGTCTCCCAGGAGGAGGGCGGGGGCCCCGACGGCCCGGGCCATCCGGGTATTGGCGATATCCTCGTCCAGGAGATTGATTTCGGCCGGCGAACCGGCTCCCTCCAGAATCACGAGATCGCAGTCCGCCGCGAGATCCTCGAAGATCCCGACCACCTTCGGGAAGAGCTCCTTCTTGAGCTCCCGGTATTCGGAAATGGAGTAAATCCCCAGGGGACGCCCCATGAAAATCACCTGGCTTCTCCCCTCTCCCATGGGCTTAAGAAGGATGGGGTTCATGGCGGCTTCGGGAGGGACGCGGGCCGCCCGGGCTTGGAGAACCTGGGCCCGGGCAATCTCCCCGCCACCTGGAAGTGCCGAGGAATTGTTCGACATATTCTGGGACTTGAAGGGTTTGACCCGAAGACCCATCCGGGAGGCAACCCGACAAATTCCCGCGACTGTCAGGGATTTGCCCACACCGGACCCCGTTCCCAGCACCATTCTGCGCAACGCCCGCACGACAATCCCTCCTTTTTGGCATTGACTAAAGCAAAAACGTCACATTCTTCTATCATCACGTTTCACGGGGGACAAGTTCAAGGGGAAAAAATCCTTCCTTTGACCCACTCCGGACGGCCTTTGAAAGGTCCCTCGAGGTCGCTTCTTTCTCTTCCGGCTCTGGCCAAATTATGGGCAAAACGTCCTCCCCCCCGATCTCTTGCCGACTTAGGGGGGTTCCTCCACAACATTCTCCACAGGTTTTCCACTTTCTGGAGGCCTTGGAAATTTTAAAAATTTTCCTTTGTTTATAGTGAAATGAGTAAAATAAAAACTCTAACTGTGGTCAAATGCGGTCTTTCTTGAGCCATTGTTGAGGAGATCGTAATTTTCTCTCTGTCTGGAAAGGGAAAGTCCGATGAGATTCAAGAAAGGAGGAATAAAGAAGAGAAAAAAGAGAAAGGATGAATCCGGGAAGGCCGGGAGAGGATTGTCCTCTCCCGGCCGTTCTCTCCTAGAAGGAGTCGATGCGGAGCCGGGTCTTCATGCGGAGGATACCAGCCTCAAGTTCGCTCTGCCATTCGGGATTCTGCTCTCCCAGCTGCCTGAGAAAGCGGAAAAGAATCCGGATGGGCAAAAACCTGTCATATCCGGGGGCCTCACGGGCCATCCGTATGGCCCGCCTGCGGTAGTCGGCCATCGTATTGTGGAGGGGCATGCGGTAATGGGTGGCTACCTCCTCGACCAAGGGGAGGCAATCGAGTCCGAATTGGTCGAAATAAGAGCCGATGATGTTTGAAAAGAAGACAAAATGGCGCGATTCATCACGGGTCAGAAAATGAAGAAGTTTGACCAGAACCGGTTCTGAGACATTCCTGGCGAGACTCTGGTAGTAAAGCTGGGTGGCCTTTTCCTGGAGGAAGGCATAGGTGCAGACCTGGAGAAGCCCCTTGTAGCCGACCAAAAACTCCTTTTGGCTCTCGGTGATCATCTGTTCCGACAGGCGATCCCAGTCCGGCTCGATTTCGGCATGGACTTGGTAAAGGGCCAGGGCCTGGGCATGGCGATCCTCCTCCAGACCCCACCGGGAGACGAAATGAAAGAGCTCCCGGTTATGCATGGCTTCTTCGGGATCGGGAGAATTGACGGGAAAGAGCGCGGCATACTCCGCGCAATATCCCGGCGTATAATCCTCGACATGGGTCACGAAGATGACGGCCTGTTTCTGACCTTCTGTGAGGAGCTCCGGCTGGATTTCCGGCCAGGGAACACTTTTGAAGCGGTTCCAGTTGGCATCGTCGGCAAGTTCATTATAGGTGGTGACGTGGTTGCGAAGCGTTGCAAGAGGAAGACGCACGAATCATCCTTCACTACGGGAAAGGGACCCCGCAAAGGTCCGGGACGGACACGATTGACCGGGAGAAGAAGGAAATTCCTCTCTCCGAAAAAGTAAATTTCTATTATAAGCATAGAGCATGCCAGAATAGACAATCCTATTAAACAGGAATCCACAATGATTTGGTAAGAAGAATCAAGCAGGGAAGGAGCAGGGCGTAACAAAAAAGAAACCGAAGGATTCCTTTTTCGTAACATCGGACGATCACGACAGGGCCAGGAGGAGGAGGTTGAAAAAGACAGAAAACGGAGGCCGGGCCTCCTTCAGGGAGGGCTTGAAGCCGAACTGGATCCCTCGCGGAAGCCGTGGGTGAAATCGGCGGCATAGAGACGGCTCCGGGCCTTTTTCCTAAGCTCCGGATCGAGGGCCTCTCCCAGAATCAGGAGGGCCTGGCGCATGATCCGGGCCTTGCGGACCTCGCCCGCGATGGAGGAGAGCGTCCCCCGGCAGATGACTTCGTTGTCCCAGCTTGCCCGGGCCACCACGGCGGCGGGTGTCAGGGGGTCCCGGACCGTCAGGAGTTGGGCCACGAGTTCCTCGATCCGGTCGATGGAGAGGAAGATGACCAGGGTCGCCCCGTGGGCGGCCAGGCCCTCGATCTCTTCCCCCGGAGGCATGGGGGTTCTTCCTGCCGTGCGGGTCAGGATCACGGTCTGGCTGACTTCGGGAAGGGTCAGCTCCATTCGGAGGGCGGCCGCCGCAGCAAAGACCGAGGAGACCCCCGGCACCACCTCCCAGGGGATCTTCCGGGCGTCAAGCTCGGTCGTCATCTCGGCCATGGCGCCAAAGATGGAGGGGTCCCCGGAGGCGAGCCGGACAACGATTTCGTTCTTTGCCACTCCTTCGAGGAGGTGACCTACGATCTGCTCGCGCGTAAGACCGGCAGAATCGACCCAGAGACCCCGGTCGTTCAATTCATGAAGCGCCTCTTCCGGCACGAGGCTTCCGGCAAAGACGATCCGGTCGGCCTCTCCCAGAATCCGGGCCCCCCTGACCGTAAGCAGGTCAGGATCTCCCGGACCCGCCCCGATGAAGTAAACCCGCCCCCGCTCCGTCTTTTTGATCATCCTTGCCATCAGGCACCTCCCTTTCCGCCGGTTTCAGTGTCGACCACCCTTTTCCAGAAGACGACCCGGGTGATGAAGAAACCCGACAGGGCAAATGAGACGATCCCAATCCATGAAACCCCTCCGTGCAGGAGCCAGATGGCCGTCCCGTAAAGAAGGATGCCGGCGGCATATCCTCCCACCACAAGCGCCCTTCGGGGGTGCCGGACCGCGGGGGGCCGTTCGAGGGCGAACCGGTCGGCCCTCTCGAGCATCTCCCGGTAATGGCCAGGAAAGTTCTCGAAGAGAAAGTACTGGTAACGGGCATGGAGCAGGGAGAGGAGGGCTCCCATCAGTCCGATGGTCATCTCCCGGGTGAAGGCCATGACGGTCAGGGTGTGCCGCTGCCACTCGACGGTCGAGAGCAGAAAGACCCCGATCATGCCGACCATCCCCAGAAGGGCCGAACTGGGAAGAAAATAGCGCTGGACATAACGGACCGCTGCGTCGCGGTCCCGGTTGGCGGGAGACAGGGCCATCATTTCAACCATCCATTTTTTCTGATCACCAGAAGCGACATGTAAGGGACCGAATCGGGTGGCAGCTCTTCCAGGGTCCGGCTGACCCGCTCTTCGGGACGACCGACCATCGAGACGAAGGCGGTGCGGCCAAGAAGATCTTTCTTTTCCAGAAGATCCCGGACAGGAGCAAAGACCTTGTTGATCTTCATCAGGACCACCACTTCGAAGCGGTCAAGAACGGATTCGATCTCGGAGGGATCGTAGACGGCCGGAAGGATGGCCAGCCGCTCGGATCCCTGCACCAGGGGTTCGACAAGGCGTCCCGCCGCGGCGGAATAGGAGGTCACCCCCGGAACCACCTCCACAGGAAGGGGGGAACGAAGGGAAAAGAGTCCGGTCAGAAGGTTCCCGAAGGTCGAATAGAACAGGATGTCTCCGATGGCCACGAAGGCCACGTCTCCCCGGGAGAGGGCGCCCAGCAGAATCTCTCCGTTCGTCTTCCGGGCCTCCGCCAGGACGGTTTCATCCCGGGTCATGGGAAAGAGAAGACTCACGATTTCGGGGGAACGGTGCGTTTTTTTCCGCTCATCGAGAATGGGGGCGATCACATCCAGGGCCATCGATCCCGCATCGGAATAGGAGGTGGGAACGGCAATGACGGGAACCTCCCGGAGAATCCGGGCGGCCTTGAGGGTCAGAAGTTCGGGATCCCCCGGGCCGACCCCGATGCCGTAAAGAGTTCCCTTGAGCGGGCTTGAGCCGGAAGCGCCACCCGGGATCCCGCCTGTCATCGTTCCTCCTCCTCATCCATCCGGACGGATGATTCCATCTCCCTCGAATGGACGAGCGTCCCCTCCCCGTCCCCTTCCCCGCTGTGGATCCGGTACTCCTCCGAAAGCCACCGGGAAAGATCGATCTTCCGGCAGCGCTCCGAACAGAAGACGGACCTGAGGGTGTCGGAAAGCTCCGAGGCGCAGACAGGGCAATGGCGGACATGGGATGTCTCAGCCATGGGAGGCCTCTGCAGGAGCCCCATCGACCTCCCGGAAGCGGTCCACATATTTTCCCACCAGGTCGAGTTCGAGATGGACACGGTCACCAGCCTTTCGCTCTCCCAGGGTTGTGACCGCCAGTGTGTGGGGAATGATCGCAAGCTCCACCAGGGATCCCGTCCGGTCCGGACTGTCGGAAAAGGCGTTGACCGTGAGGCTGATCCCGTCGACGGTGATCGATCCCTTGGGGATCAGGTAGCGGTGAAGGGGGGCCGGCACATGAAGGGAGAAGAATTCGGTGTTTCCCGAAGACCTCCGGCCTTCGATCCGGCCCAGGCAGTCGACGTGGCCCAGGACGAGGTGGCCCCCGAGACGGTCGGAGAGACGCATCGCCCGTTCGAGGTTGACACGTTCGCCAATGCGCATCTCGCCCATCCGGGTGACCCGGAGGGTTTCGAGGGAGACGTCGACCGAGAAACGGTCAGGGCCCTTTGAAACGACCGTCATGCAGGCCCCGTTGATGGCGACGGACTCGCCTGCGACCAGTTCTTTGGCAAAGACAACTTCCGTGACGGTGAGGCTCCCTCCCCGGGCAGGCACGGAAGATTGAACCAGGCCCGTCGTTTCGATGATTCCTGAAAACACTCCGATTCTCCTTGCGGCAAAAAAACCATTGTCAGCTATTATAACGCAGATTTTCTGCCGGAGGAGGGGGAAGCGTCTCCGGCCCCCAGAGATCGGCCCCGACCAGCAGGTCGGCCCCCAGCCTCCGGACCACAGAAAAGGAAGGGATCCGAAGTGCCTCGGCCAGACGCTCGGGAGAATGTCCCCCGATCCATCCGATCGCGTCCGACCCCCCGATCAGGAGGGGAGCCAGGACGACCCTGATCCGGTCGACAAGACCTTCGGAAAAGAAGGAGGCGTTGATCCGGGATCCTCCCTCCACCAGCACGGTGAGGGCCCCTGCGGAAGTGAGCTCCGACAGAAGTCGGAGAAGGTCGATTTCCCCCGGCCGGGTCTCTGGGAGGACAAGAACCCGGGCCCCCTTTTTCTCCAGGGCCTCGATGGCCCCCCGTTGACACCCTTTTCCCACGACGACCCAGACCGGACCTCCACCCGGCTCGCTGAAGAGGCGGGAAGCGGGAGAAAGTCGTCCCGAGGAGTCGAGGATGACGCGGATGGGCTGGTGGGCCCGGGGACGGCCCGTCCGGGTCGTCAGCCGGGGATCGTCCTTTTCGGCAGTGCGGATCCCCACCACGATCGCATCGTGGGTCTCGCGGAGGCGATGGGCATACCGGAGCGACTCATCCCCCGATATCCACTGGGAATCCCCGGTCGAGGTCGCAATCTTCCCGTCCAGGCTCATGGCCCCCTTCAGAGTCACAAAGGGACGGCCCTGTCGGATGAGAGAGGTAAAGCCGCGATTTTGTTCGAAGGCTTCCCGGGTCAAAAGACCGCCCGTGACTTCCACCCCACGCTCCCTGAGCCTCCGGATCCCCTCTCCAAAGACCTTGGGATTGGGGTCCTTCATGGAGAGGACGACCCGCTTCACTCCCGCATTCAGAATGACCTCGGTGCAAGGCGGGGTCCGCTTTCCTGTATGGCAGCAGGGCTCGAGATTGACATATAGGGTGGCCCCCCGGGCCTTTTCCCCGGCAGCCCGGAGCGCCACCACCTCGGCGTGGTCATGGCCGGCCTTCTGGTGATGGCCCTCTCCCACGGTATGGCCTTCGCGGACGACCACGGCCCCCACCATCGGATTGGGCGCCACGGTGTCTCGGCCTCGCCAGGCAAGGGTGAGCGCACGGCGCATGAACCGAAGGTCGTCCTGGGAAGGGCTCACCCGTTGCTCCGCTCCTTCCGGGCTGCCGAAAGAAGTAGGTCGAGGTGGCCAAAGACGGCGAATCGTCCCGAGACCCGGGAGAGAAGGGAAAGCCGGTTGTTTCTTAAGGCGGGATCGGGATCATTCACCAGGACCGCCTCGAAGAAGGCCTCCACCAGGGAAAGAAGGGGACGCAGACGACGAACCTCCCCTTCGAAATCCGCGGCTTCCGGCTGTTCGGGAAAAGGGATGTGAGAAAGGGCGCTGACTGATTCCCAGAGGGCCCTTTCCGCCTCAACCGAAAGAAGCACGGGATCAACTTCTCCGAAGGAGCCGTCCGGAAGGATCCGTTCGATTCGGGTCTTGACCGTTTCGAAGGCGGCAAAATCCGGAGTATCAAAAAAGACCTGAAGGAATTCGGCACGGCGGGCGGAGACAAAGGGAGGTTCGTCCCCCAGGCGGGCCGCCCGCCCCCAAAGGGGTTCTCCGTCCCTGGCCAGGACCGACAAAAGACGGTCTTCCCAGAATTCGATGAGGGAAGAGCGGATTTTTAAAGAATCCGGAAGGTTCCAGGAGACGCAGGCCAGCTCCGCAAGGACCGAAAGGCGGATGGGCAGGGCATACTCGACAAGAAGGCGAACCATCCCCTGCCCCGAGCGCCGGAGAGCAAATGGGTCGAGGGAGCCGCTGGGATTGGCCCCTCCCAGGAAGGCTCCCGCCTGGCCGACCGCCCTGTCGGCCAGGGAAAGAAGAACCGAGGGAAGGTCCCCCGGGCAGGGGTCGCGGAAGGTGCGGGGCTGGTAATGGGAAGAGATGGCCCGGGCCACCGCCGGGCCGAGTGGATCGGGATTTCCTGCCTTTTCCAGTTCCAGAAGGGCGTAGATCCCCCCGATCTCGCCCTCGAGCTCGGGAAACTCCTTCACGAGCCCGGTCAGGAGGTCCGTCTTGTAAAGGGAAGCGGCCCTGTCGAGGATCTGGACCATCTCCTGGCGGGGAAGCCCCTGACGTTCCAGGAGGGTGTCGGGAACAAGTGCCAGACACTCGAGGACCATCCTCCGGGTAGCCCGGACCTTGTCTCCAAGAGAGCCCACTCCTGGGAAGAAGGCCACGGTGTCAAGCTCGGGAACTCGGTCCGCAAGCGTCCGGGTGAGATCCCTCGACATATAGTAGGCCGCATCCTCGAGGCGGGCCGTCACCACGCGGACATAGCCATCCCTGACAGCTTCGAGATCCCCCTTCGGGTTTCCCGAAATCCCCAGGAAGTGGGCCACGGTTTTCCGGTCTGGCCCCTCTACCACGAAGAATCTCTGGTGGACCTTGAGGACGGTCCGAACAACGGCCGGCGGAAGATTCCTGTACTTTTCGGGAAGGATCGCCGGAATGACCCGATAGCCTTCCACGAGGCAGGCCACCTCGCTCAGGAGATCGGAGTCGGAGACGAGGAAGGAGCCTTCTGGCCAGTTTCCGGCGGATGATTCGAGCTTCACCGTCAGGGCAAGATCGTTTTCGATCCGGTCCCGCCGTTCGGAAAGATCCAGCTCGACTCCCCACCCCCGGACTTCGCGGTCGTATTGGGCGACATTCCTGACAAGGACGGGTTCCATCCCCAAAAAACGGGGAGAAAAGGTCAGCCGGCCGGAGACCTGTCCGGAAAACTCGAATCCGACCACCTCGTCGCGATAGAGGGAGAGGATCCAGAGAACCGGGCGAAGGAACGGTCCGGTTCCTTCGCCCCATCGCATCGATTTAGGAAAGACCAGACCTGACAGGACCCGTTGGAAAAGGTCCGGAAGAAGGTCGAAGACCGGGCGGCCTGCCTCCTTCTTTCGGACGGACAGGTAGCGCCCCTTCGGAAGATCCACGATCTCGAGAGTTTCGACTTCCACCCCATGGGTTCTGGCAAATCCCCGGGCCGCAGGAGACGGGTCGGAGGGCCAGTTTCCGGCCGAGGAAACAGGAGGGCCCGTCACGACAGACTCCCGGGGAAGTGTTTCGGGGGAGAGGCCGTCGAGCCGGAGAATGAGCCGGACGGGAGTTCCAGCAGACCGGATGCGTTCGAAGGAGATTCCGGAGGCCGCCGATGCCTCCTCCGCCAGGGAGCGGAGGTTTTCGATGACACCGGGAAGCAGGGCCGCAGGAAGCTCTTCGCACCCGACTTCCAGGAGGGCGCTGTTCTTCGGATCTGACGGTGCGAATGGCGTCATGGCCGGATCCCGGATGAGACCCTGTCTCCGGTCTCCACATAGCAGGCCGCCACCTTCCTGGCAGCTCCCCGGACCCGGCCGATCAGACGCTGGCGCTCCTCAGTCCCGACCGCCCCGCGGGCATCGAGAAGGTTGAAGGAGTGGGACATCTTGAGAACCCTTTCATAGGCTGGACGGTAAAGACCCTCCTCAAGAAGGGTGCCTGCCTCACGTTCCCAAAAATCGAACTGCTCCCGGATCACGGTCCGGTCGGCCTTCTCGAAGTTGAAGACCGACTGCTGGCGTTCATTTTCCTGGAAGAGGCGGCCATAGGTCACCCTGTCGTTGTAGCGAAGATCGAAGACGTTGGAAATTCCCTGGAGATACATGGCCAGCCGCTCGAGGCCATAGGTGATCTCGACGCTGACGGGTGCGAGAGAGAGACCCGCCACCTCCTGGAAGTAGGTGAACTGGGTCACCTCCATGCCGTCGAGCCAGACCTCCCATCCCAGTCCCCAGGCCCCCAGCGTGGGGGATTCCCAGTCGTCATGGACAAATCGGATGTCATGGGCGGAGATGTCGAGTCCCAAGGCTTCCAGGCTCTTGAGATATAGGGACTGGGAGCGGACGGGAGAGGGCTTGATCAGGACCTGGAACTGGTAATAGTGCTGGAGCCGGTTGGGATTTTCCCCGAACCGTCCGTCGGTGGGACGCCGGCAGGGCTGGACATAGGCCACACGGGTTTCTCCGGGCCCAAGGGCCCCGAAAAATGTGGCTGGATGAAAGGTCCCCGCCCCCATTTCCATGTCGTAGGGTTCGAGAAGAAGACACCCCTCCCTGGCCCAGAAGGCCTTGAGGGCCATGATCATGTCCTGAAAAGTCTGCATCCGGGAGTCCCTGAAATGGAAGAGTGGGTGAAAAGGTCTGCCTCGATATTAGCGGAGGATGGAGAAAGACTCAAGGAGCGGCCGGGAGCCGGTAAGGGTCCTCTCTGCCGGCGGGAAGGGCGCGGCCCCGTCTATCCCCCAGATCCACACGAATCATTCCGGGGAGGACCATTCGTCCCTCCCCCTGGAAAAATCCTGCGGCTTCCCGGGGTTCTGAGGCTGATCATGCAGAAAGAAGCTCCCTCATTCCTCCCCCCTCTGCCCCCAAAGTGTACATTTCCGGAAAAGAATGCCATGCTTGACCGGATGCAGGATCGTTTTCCTCCTGATTCCTTTCCTCTCCCCTTTGGAAACCTCTTTCGGAAGAGACGCTTCTCCGTTTGTCCCACGACCGACAAGGCAAGAAGGAAAACCCTATGACAGGATCGCGACATGGAACCCTCACTCCCTTTTGGCTCATGAACGCCCTTGTCTTCTTCTTCGGCAGGATCGGCCATCGGCCGGCCCTCTTCCTGGGAAGGGCCATCGGAGATCTTTTTCGGATCCTCCTTCGGAAAAAATCCTCCCGGACACTCACGAATCTCGAACAGGCCTTTCCCGAATTATCGGGAACCTCCGGCCTCCATTCTCTCAAAAGGGCGGTGTTCCGCCACTATGGAATGCTCGGAGCGGAATTTCTCCGTTTTCCCGTTCTTTCGGACCGCTGGCTCAGGGATCATGTCGCTCTTGAGAATGTCGACTGTATCCTGGATCTTTTGGCAAAGAGAAAGGGCGTCCTGGCCTTTATCGCCCACTTCGGGAACTGGGAGCTGATCAGCAAGCGGCTCGCCCTTGAGATCGACACTCCGATCCATGTGGTCACCCGAAGGATCCGCGACCGCAAGGTCGACCAGTTTATCCGGGAACACAGGGCCCGGCATGGGGGAGCCCGCTCCCTGTCAGCCGAGGACGACGGGATCCGGGGGATCCTGAAAGCCTTGAACGGAAACGAGATCGTCGTTCTGGCCATGGATCAGAGTACGGCCCCTCCCGAAGGACTCCTCTCCCCCTTTTTCGGACGGACGGCCGGGACTCATCCGGGGGTGGCCCGGATCGCCATGAGCCGGGGTGTTCCCATCCTGCCCGCCTTCTCTGCACGGATCTCTCCTGATCGTCACCGGGTCCGCTTTGGACCACCCCTCCGCTTTGAGGACTGTCCCCACGACCGAAGGTCCGTCCCGGAAAGGATCCGGTGGATGACGGATCGGTGCACCTCCCTGATCGAGGAGCGGATCCGGGAATATCCCGAACAGTGGATCTGGATGCACAACCGCTGGAAGCACGCTTCCCCCGCTATTCTCTCCGGAGGAAGATAAGGAAGAAGGGGGCCCAAACAGAAGGGATCACGATAGCCCGTCTTCAGGGCCTGAAGACGGGACTTGGGATCTTGGGCCGGATCAGGTGGTGAAGTGGACCCGTGTATGGGAGCCGTCGCAGAAAGGCTTTTTCGCGGAATGGCCGCACCGGCAGAGGTGATGGACTCTCTGACCGTCCTTTATGACATTGCCATGGTCATCGGTGATCGTGATTTCCCCGTTGACCTCCAGGGGGCCGTTCTTCATGCATTTGATGGAAACATCCATAGATCCTCCTTAGTCTGCATCATGTGAAGGGACAAACAGCCCGGCTAAACCCCGGGCAGACAGGACAAATTGACCAGGTTACCAGGATCATGCCATCCCTGGTCGCCTCGGATCCTGGCCTTACCCATAGTTTTAGGTTTCCGGCCTGATCACAGGGAGGATTTTAGTTTTAATAGAAACTTTTGTCAATTAATCTCCCCCGATGGTGGGCAACGTTCCCTTCAATTCCTGAATTTTCCTTGAACCGGATCTCCCTTTTCCTTAAACTACCCCCATGAAGCAGGTCAGCGAACGCCTCCGCCAATTGAGACAGGACAGGGAACTCTCACTCCGCATGTTGGCAAAAAATGCAGGGATCTCCGCCAGTGCCCTCTCCCAGATTGAAGCAGGACTCGTCTCCCCTTCGATCGCCACCCTCGAAAAGATTTGTGCCGCCCTCTCCCTTCCCATCACCTCCCTTTTTGACGAACCGGAAAACGGGGGGGATCCCCTCCTTATGCCCGCCAGAAACAGGCGACGGGTTTACAGCACAACCTCCCATGCCACCGTCGAACCCCTGGCACGAGGTCTCTCCGGAAAAAAGATGCAGCCGATCCTCATCACCCTTGATCCCGGGGGGGAGGTGGGGGAACAACCCTATGTCGGCGTCAAGGGAGAGGAGTTCGGCATCGTCGTCTCCGGGACGGTCATCTTTGAACAGGCAGGGAAAAAGTACGAGCTCGGCCCCATGGACGCTGTCTATTTCGACCCGCACCTGCCCCACAACTGGAAAAATGCGAACGAATCTCCCGCCATGATCCTTATCGTCGTCTCCCTCTAGGAGGGGGACCATGGACCTCCCTTCTCCTTCCGATTCCCTCACCGGGACGACCTCCGATGGTCTTTCCGAGGAAGAGGCCCGGAAAAGGCTGGAGGCGACAGGTCCTAATTCGGTCACTCTTCCCGAACCCTCCCCCGGGCGTCTCCTGCTCGCAAAATTCTGGGGCCCCGTGCCCTGGATGCTGGAGACCGCCTTCCTTCTCGAGCTTGCGACCGGAAAAGATCTCGAAGCCCTGATCGTGATCCTCCTTCTCCTGATGAACGGCCTTCTGGCCTTTCTGAAGGAGGAAAAGGGGAAGGCCGCCCTGCGCCTTCTCCGGAACAAGATGGAGGTGACGGCCCGCGTCAGGCGGGACGGTCTCTGGAAGACCGTTCCCGCCCGCGAGATCGTTCCGGGAGATCTCGTCCATATCCGCCAGGGGGACTTCGTCCCGGCCGACCTTCTTCTGGACTCTGGCACACCTCTCCTCGACCAGTCCTCCCTGACCGGAGAATCCCTTCCTGTCCCGAAGTCTCCGGGGGATTCTCTCTTCGCCGGAACGGTCGTCCGCCGGGGCGAGGGTACGGGTCGGGTCATCCGGACAGGAAAGGACTGCGCCTTTGGCCGAACGGTCCAGCTTGTCCACGATGCCGAAACACGGAGCCACGCCGAAGTGACGGTGCTCCAGATCGTCCGATCCCTCCTTCTGACAGACCTTCTTCTGGCACTCGTCATCATCCCGCTCTCCCTCAGGAACGGGCTCTCTTTGTCCGCCATCACCGCCTTCATTCTCATCCTTCTCATTTCGGCCATTCCGATCGCACTTCCGCCCATGTTCACACTGGCCAACGCCCTCTCCGCCCTGACCTTGGGAAGACGGGAGGTCCTGGTGACCCGTCTCTCCGCAATTTCGGACGCGGCAGCCATGGAAGAACTGATCTGCGACAAGACCGGAACCCTGACCGAAAACCGTCTGGCGGTTCTCGATGTCAGCCCGGTCTCCGGCCATTCCGAAAGGGAGCTTCTTCAGAGGGCGATGGATGCCTCAGATGCCGCGACCATGGACCCGCTCGACCTTGCCATCCTCGTCGAGGGAAGGCGCCGGGGACTCCTGGCCGGGCCAGAGAGTTCCCGGCTCTCCTTCACCCCCTTCGATCCCTCCACGAAGCGCACGGAAGCTCTCCTCGACGAGTCAGGGACACGGATCCGGGTCGTCAAGGGCTCTCCTCCCCTCCTGTCAGCCCTTGGCCTTCTCACCGACACCCTTCCGCCGGCGGCCCCCGGAGGACAGCGTCCGGTGGCCGTTCTGGCCGGCCCGGAAAAGGGCCCTCTTCATCTTTTGGGGGTCCTGTCCTTTTCCGATCCCTTGAGGCAGGACAGCCGGCAGACCCTCGACCGTCTCCGGGATCTGGGGGTGCGGATCCGTCTGGCGACTGGGGACACACCTGAGGCCGCCATTCCGGTTGCGCGTGCCCTGGGTCTCTCCGGGACTCCCTGCTCGGGGAAACCCGAGCCATTTCGCGAGGATTGCGATCTTTTCGCTGGAATACTCCCGGAAGACAAGTTCCTCCTTGTCAGGAGGCTTCAGGAAAAAGGACGGATCGTGGGAATGACCGGAGACGGAGTCAATGATGCGCCGGCCCTCAGGCAGGCGGAGGTGGGGATCGCCGTGGCCCGTTCCACCGATATCGCCCGGGCCTCGGCGGGACTTGTGCTGCTGTCTCCGGGCCTTTCGGGCCTGGTCGAGGTCGTCCTGGAAGGCCGCCGGGTTACCCGGCGTCTCCAAAGCTACATTCTCAACAAGATCGTGAAAACCCTCGAAATCGCGTTTTTCCTCACGGGGGGGCTCCTCCTTCTCCACACGGCCGTCATCGGGTCGCGCCAGATCCTGCTTTTAATCTTTACCAACGACTTTGTGACCATGGCCCTGGCCAGTGACCGGGTGAGCATTTCCGAAAGACCCGACATCCTCAATATACGACAGACGATGGTCCGGGGATTTCTTTTTGCGGCCCTCTGGCTCCTCCTGACCTTTTTCCTGTTCCGGGCAGGTCAGACCCTCCTCCATCTCTCACCGGAGAAGTGCCAGACCCTTTCCTTCCTGACCCTGGTTTTAACGGGAATCGGAAATGTCCTCGTCATCCGGCATCCCGGTCCCATGCTCAAATCTCCTCCCTCCCGGACCCTTCTCCTGATTCTGGGAGCCGACATTCTCGTGGCGGGGGTGCTGTCTGGAACCCCCTTTCTTCTCTCTCCGCTCCCGCTTCCGGTCATTGGGGGGGTTTTGGGAATCGTCGGGGTGACCACCCTGGCGATCGAAGGTCTGAAGTCATTTAAGACCCGGCCCCGGCGGGCAGAAGTTGAGGAAGGAGGGCTGATTTCCGGAAGCGCCGCCCCAAAAGGAGAGAAATGAATCCAAGGCAAGAGCGGGACTTGCGAGAAACCCTTGAAGCTTCTGCCTCCACACTCTTTGAGAATCTCCTGATTTTCCTCCTTTTACTTCTTCGGGGCAGGACTCCCTCATCGTGCTGCGGCTGACAAATCTGACGGGGCTCTGATTTATGGAGGATGGCCAGCCCCGGAAGTCGGGGATCCTGGCCGAACATCCGGGAGACCTTTTCCGCGGGTGTTTTTTCGGAGACCCAGGCCGTTGTGATGACAAGCGCCCGGGTGAGTCGGACCGGAGGCTTGAAAGGGGGCAAAAAGGAGGTGAAAGACGAAAGGGAGAGAACTTCGGAGACCCGCGGATGGTCGGGCATGGCACCCTCCTGAACATGAGCATTGACGCCGGAATTTCGGCGGATCCTATTTTGAGGGGAGGGAAAAAACAGGATCTCAAGAGACGGTGACGGAACCGAGACAGTTGGCAAAGAGGTGCCTGAGGAGATGGAGCCCTTCCCGGCACCGGGAAACCTCCTTCCGGGAGCATTTCAAAAACATTTTTATAATTATTGAATTGAGGGAGGTATTATGGTACGCTTTGAAACAAAGAGGGCCAGGGATCGTCCGGGCCAGTCGATTCGACCTCCAGGGAGAGAGATGTGAGCCAGAGACTCCACGGAAAGAAGGCCGCGCTCCGGAGGAGGAGACCTCTTCCTTCCCTCCTTGTCCGTTTCTTCTTTCTTGCCTTTTTCCTGTTCAGTCTGGGAGCCCCGGAAGCCTCGCCTCTCCTGGACCCTTCCCCCGCCCGGGCGGCAGAGGATCCGGCCGCGGTTCCCGTGTCCCTGGAACAGGCCGTTTCCCGGGCCCTGGCGGCCCGGCCCGATCTCAGGGCCGAGACAGCCCGGGTCAAAAGCGCCCGGGAGGTTGTCGGGCAGGCCCGTTCGGCCGAGTATCCCCAGCTTTCGGCCAGCTTCCAGACTATCTACGGAAACAGCCTTTTCGGATTTTTCCTTTTTCCCAACTACGAATATGAGGACCTGAACCTCCTCACCTTCACCCTGACCCAGGATCTCCTCGACTTCGGAAAGACAGGCTCCCAGGTTGACCAGAGCCGCTGGGCCTACCGGGCGGAGGAGGCCAGAAAGCTCACCCTGTGGTCCCAGACCGTCCGGGATGCCGAATCCGACTATTTCACCCTCCTAGCGGACCAGCACCAGGTCCTGGCCGATGAAAAGAGCCTGGAAGATGCCGAGCTCCAGATGGCCCGGGCCCGGTTGCGCTACTCCACGGGATCGGGAATTGTTTTAGACGTTACCCGGGCCCGGGTCAACGTCGAGGCGGCCAGACTCGCCCTGATCCGCTCCCGGGACCAGGTCCGGACCGATTCCGTCAATCTGGCCCAGGTCATGGGGATGAGCCGGGATTTCCGTCTCGTGGCCCAGGAGGTTGTCCACGACCCCAACGAAATCCTGGCGCCCGATCCCGACCGGGACCTTCCGGTGGCCCTCACCCACCGACCCGAATGGAAGGAGGCGCGGGCCAATGTCAGAGCCGCCCGGGCCGGACTTGCGAACTCCCGCTCCCAGAACTATCCGACCCTCAATGCCCTCTTCCAGTCCTTCACCGCCACCCTCCCCCACGGGGCGCTTCCCTTTACCTATATTCCGAACAACAGTCCCTATTCCACCTTCAACTTCGGCGGAATCCTGACGATCCCCCTGATCGAGGGCGGTTACATGATCCATCAGACCGCCAAGGCCCGATCCGATCTCATGGCCGCCCTCGACACCCGGGAGTCGGTCCGTCTCCAGGTCGCGGCCGATCTGAGAAAGGCCGCCATCGCCATCTCCGATGCCCGTCAACAGCTCGAAGAGGCCCTGACCGAAGAGGAAAACGCCCTCAAGAACGACACACTCGTCGAAGAAGCCTACCGCGAAGGCCAGGTGCAGTCCGTCGATGTCATGGATGCCCAGACCTCCCTCAGGCAGGCCCGGGAGTCCGTCATCCGGGCCCGTTACCTTCTGATGAACGGGTATGTGGCCTACCAGTATGCACGAGGCACCATCACCCCACCAGGACTTGCGGCCGGGACCCCAAAGCCCTGACGATTGTCAGCCAACAGGCAGACTCAAGGAGAAACCATGGCTCCCAAACCCAAAAGATTCATCTTCGCCCTTCTCCTTCTCTCTCTGGCCGGGGGAGGCCTCTGGTACTGGGCTAACCACCGGACGAAGGCCCCGGCCAATGCCCTCGTCCTTTACGGAAACATCGATCTGCGCGAAGTCCAGCTGGCCTTCCACGATACCGGTCGCATCATGAAGCTCCTTTACGTGGAAGGGTCTCCGGTCAAGGCCGGATCCCTGATGGCCATCATGGATCCCATCCGTTACGAAGACCTGGTGGAAGCCGACAGGCGCGCTCTCGAACGCGACCGGGCCCAGCGCCTGGACGCGGAGCGAACCTGGGCCCGGGTCAAGACCCTGACCCAGGCCTCCTTCAACTCCCACCAGCAAAAGGATGATGCCCGGGCGGCCCTCGACATGGCCCGGGCCCAGGTCAAGAAGGACAAGGCCCAGATGGCCTATGACACACGACAGCTCAATGACACCAAGGTCTATGCTCCCGTCGACGGGATCGTCCAGAACCGGATCCTCGAGCCCGGAGACATGGCCTTCCCCCAGTCTCCCGTTTACACCCTGGCCCGTACCCGGCCTCTCTGGGCCCGGGTCTACATCGAGGAACCGGAGCTCGGGAAGATTCATCAGGGCATGACGGCCTATGTCACCTCCGATTCCTTCCCCGGAGAAAGGTTCGTGGGATATGTGGGGTATATCTCCCCCTCCTCCGAGTTCACTCCGAAGGAGGTCCAGACTCTTCACCAGCGGACCATCCTCGTCTACCGGGCCCGGGTCTATCTCTCCTGCCCGACCCTGAAACTACGGCTGGGCATGCCGGTCACCGTGACCATCCCCTTCCATAACGGACCGGTCCGGCCCCTCACCTGTCCGGACGGCTCCCCTGCCGAGACGATCCATGGCGGCGGATAGTCCTCCCCGGGATCCGGCGATCGCCCTCCGGAATATCGTCCGGACCTTCCGCTCCCCACGCGGGGTAATACGGGCATTGGACGATGTCTCCTTCGATGTGGCCCCCGGAACCATCACCGGACTTATCGGCCCCGACGGGGCGGGCAAGACCACCCTTCTCCGGATTCTTGCGGGAATCCTGGGGTCCGACAGCGGAAAGGCCCGGATCCTGGGCTTCGACCCCTCCACCGAGGCCCCTGCCCTCCAGCGCCATCTGGGATACATGCCCCAGAAGTTCGGCCTCTATGAGGATCTCACCGTCTCCGAAAATCTCGACCTCCATGCGGACCTTCACGGGGTCCCTGAGGACCGCCGGGAAGAACTCTACGCCCCCCTTTTGTCGATGACCGCCCTGGGCCCCTTCCGGGCCCGCCTGGCCGGCAAGCTCTCCGGAGGAATGAAGCAGAAACTGGGAGTGGCCTGCTCCCTGGTCCATGCTCCCCCGCTTCTTCTTCTCGATGAGCCAACCGTGGGTGTCGATCCGGTCTCCCGGCGCGAACTCTGGGAGATCCTTACCCGCCAGGTCCGGGACAAGAACACGACACTTCTCGTCAGCACCGCCTATATGGATGAGGCCAGCCGCTTCGATCGGGTCGTGATCCTCTATAACGGAAAGGTTCTGGGGGAAGGACGGCCTGAGGATCTCATCCTGGAGGCCCGGGGGCATGTCTTCCATGTGGTGGTCCCTGCCTGGTCCCCCAGAAAGCTCGAACCTTATCTGGCAAGGGTTCCCGGGATCCTCGATGCCGTGGGGGAGGAAGACGGCGTGCGGATCGTGGTCGAGGAAACGACCCCACCTCCCTTTCCGGGGGAACTGGGACAGGCTAGGACCGGGGCCGTCTCTCCCCGCTTCGAGGACGCCTTCATGCAGCGTCTGGCCCACGGGGCTCCCGGCGGAAGCAGGAAGGCCCCCTCCTCCCCCGAGAACCTGGGATGGGAGAACAAGAAAACCGGCCTGACCGACGGAGCCCAAGAAGAGTCCATCGTTATCCGGGAACTCACGCGGTATTTCGGCTCCTTCTGCGCCGTCAATCACCTGACATTCTCGGTGCGCCGGGGTGAGATCTTTGGCCTTCTCGGGGCCAACGGCGCGGGAAAGACCACTACCTTCCGCATGCTGTCGGGACTTCTTCTTCCCACCTCGGGGGAGCTCCGGATTGACGGCCAGGACGTGCTGAGCTCCGAAGTGGCCAGGATCAGGGGACGCCTGGGGTATATGTCCCAGAAATTCTCCCTCTATTCCCAGCTCACGGTGAGGCAGAACCTCACCTTCTTCACCAGCGCCTACGGGATGGGAGGACGGCGCCAGAGGGATCGGATCGCGGAGATCGAGGAGTTCTTCGAACTTTCTCCCTACCGCGACGAATCGGCGGGTCTTCTTCCCCTGGGATTCCGCCAGAGACTGGCCCTGGCCGCCTCCTTGGCCCACGAGCCTTCGATCCTTCTTCTTGACGAACCGACCTCCGGGGTCGACCCGGTGGCCCGCCGGGAGTTCTGGAGAACGATCAGCCAGCTGTCGCTCTGGGGCGTCTCGGTCCTCGTCACCACCCACTTCATGACGGAGGCGGAGTATTGCGACCGGGTCGCCATCATGGCCCAGGGTCGTCTCCTGGCCCTGGGCTCGCCTGCCGAAATCAAAGGCCAGGCCCGAACTTCCGATTGCCCTACACCGACCCTCGAGGACGCCTTCATCGGGCTTCTTGAAAAGGTCCCTCCGGCGGAGGCCTCGGCATGACCTCCCAGCCCTCTTTCATGGAACGATGGGTGCGGGTCCGGGCCATGATCCGCAAGGAGTCGCTCCAGATCATCCGGGACCCCTCGAGTCTGGCCATCGCCATCGTCCTGCCCGTTCTTCTTCTTTTGATTTTCGGCTACGGCGTCTCCCTCGATGCCCGCCACGTGCCGATCGCCGTGGTGCAGGAGAGCCGGAGTCCCGCCTCAGAAGGCTTTGTGGCGGGACTCCGGCAGTCCCCCTGGTTCGTCCCCCGGAGCTATCCCAACATTCATTCGGCCGTGGCAGCCCTCCGGCGCCAGGACGTGGAAGGCATCCTCTGGCTCCGGGAAAACTTCGGCCGGTCGATCGAATCCTTCCGGACCCACGGGGCCCACGTCGTCGTTGACGGGGTCGATGACAACACGGCACGCCTGGTGGAAGGATACCTGACCAATACCTGGGAGACCTGGATCGGCTTCAGGAACCTGCGAGGCCGGGCCCTTTCCTTCCAGCCGGTCAACCTCGATGTCCGCATCTGGTTCAATCCCGACAGCCGGAGCCGGGACTTTCTCGTCCCGGGTCTGATCGCCGTCATCATGACCCTGATCGGGGCCCTGCTGACCTCGATGATCATCGCCCGGGAATGGGAGCGGGGGACCCTGGAATCCCTCTTTTCGACCCCGGTCACAATAGGCGAGATCCTAATCGGCAAGTTCATCCCCTACTTCCTTCTGGGCATGGCCGGCATGGGCGTCTCGGTCATCATGGGCCATTTTCTCTTTGAGGTGCCCCTGCGGGGAACACTTTTGGTCCTGACCATCACCTCCGCCCTGTTTCTCACGACGGCCCTGGGAATGGGACTCGTCATCTCGACCGTCTCGAAGAACCAGTTCGTGGCAGGCCAGATCGCCATCGTCTTCACCTTTCTCCCGGCCTTCATCCTGTCAGGCTTCATCTTCGACATCCATTCGATGCCCCTCTTCATCCGGGTCATCACCCACATCATTCCGGCCTCCTATTACGTGACCATCCTTCAGTCCGTCTTCCTGGCCGGGGACATTCCGGGGGTGATCATTCCCAACGCGATCGCGCTCTTTTTCTTCTCACTCTTCCTGTTCACCCTTCTGGTCAGGATCAGCCGAAAGAGGATCATTTGAAAGCGCTCGTCATCCGGATTCTACGCCTCGCTCAGAAGGAATTCCTGGCCCTTCTCCGGGACAAGAAGTCCCGGATGGTCCTGATCGTTCCTCCTTTGGTCCAGCTTATCGTCTTCAGCTATGCGGCGACCTTCGATCTAAACCACATCTCCTATGCCGTCTGGAACGAGGACCCGGGACTCTATTCCCGGCAGCTTCTGGCCCGATTTTCCGGCTCCCCCAACTTCCGGCTCCTGAAGGCGGTGGGCTCCGAAGGGGAGGTCCGCTCCCTGATCGACAACCGGAAGGTCCTTCTCGTCCTCCACATCCGCAGTACCTTCAGCCGGGACCTTCTGGCCGGACGCCAGGGAACGGTCGAAGCCCTTTTGGACGGGCGGCAGAGCAACACCGCCATGATCCTCATGGGCTATGTCCAGACTATCGTCCAGGGATACAACGACGACTTCGTGTCCCAGAACGGCCTGACCCCGCCGATTGCCCCCCTTTCGATCCGGGCCTGGTACAATCCCAATCTCAAGAGCCGGTGGTTCATCGTTCCCGGCATCGTGGGCCTCCTGACCCTGGTGGTCTCCCTTCTCGTCACGGCCCTGTCTGTCGCCCGGGAGAGGGAGGACGGGACCTTCGACCAGCTCCTGGTGACCCCGCTTCAGCCTTTTGACATCATCATGGGAAAGATCCTCCCCGGCTTCGTCATCGGATTTGCCGAATCCACGGCCATTGTTCTGGTGGGGGTCTTCCTCTTCCATGTTCCGCTCCGGGGATCCCTTCTGGCCCTCTATCTCGGAATCTTTCTCTTCACCCTCTCAGGGCTCGGGGTCGGACTCATGATCTCCTCCCTCGTCTCGACCCAGCAGCAGGGTCTTCTGGGAGCCTTTCTCTTTCTCGTTCCCTCCATCATCCTCTCAGGCTTTGCCACCCCCATTGCCAACATGCCGGTCTTCATCCAGGACATGACCCTCCTGAACCCTCTCCGTTACTTCCTCGTCATCCTCCGGGAGGTCTTTCTCCAGGGAGCCGATGTCCGCATCCTGCTTCCCGAATACGGGGCCCTTGCGGCCATCGGCCTGGGCTCGCTGCTTCTGGCGGGGCACTTCTTCCGGAAGAGGATCGGATGACGACAGACCCCGCTCTCTTTTTCGAAGACTATCTCTTTGAGGTTTCCATTCGGGACGGCCAACCTGTCCGCTTGAGAATCCGGCTGGCCGAATCCGGGGGAGGGGGATCCAGCGACCACAGGAATCCCCTCCCCTTTTATCTTCGGCAGCTCCTCGAAGGGGTGTTCGGGGGAGCGATTGCCTACTGCGGCCCCCTTCCCAACGGGCTGTCGGATTTTGCAGCAAGTGTCCTGGAGGAAACCCGGAGAATCCCCTTCGGAGAAACCCTCACCTATGGAGAACTGGCAAAAAGAATCGGGAGACCCCGGGCGGCCCGGGCGGTCGGAGGGGCGCTTGGACGAAATCCCCTGCCTTTTCTGATCCCCTGCCACCGCGTGGTGGGACAGGGAGGAGCTTTGACAGGCTATTCTGAGGGATTGGATATCAAGAGTGCTCTGCTGGCCTGGGAGAAGACTTTGATCGCTCCCTAACCACACGGGTTCCGGAAAGGCAATCGTGAAGGGCCATTCTTCGGTCGTTGGCCAGGGCCGGAAGAAACCCCAGGCCCAGGGTCAGGATGGATCCTCCGAAGGCCAGGGTCCTCCCCAGAGCCTTGCCAAGGCCGATCCTGGAGCGCTCCGGCTCCTCAGACTCCCGGACGACGGTCAACCCGAAGAGAGACTCTCCCGGAGTCTCGGAGGAGACGGCCCAGAAAAGAAAAAAATAGAGGAAGAGCCCGGCCAGGAGTCCGGCCGGATGAAAGGGGGCAGCGGCCCATTGGCGGACCGGATCGAAGGGATCCTCCGGATCGGTCCCCGAGAGGATTTCCCATCGGAGTAGATAGAGGCCGGCCTCGGAAAGAAAAATAGCCATGAAAAGGTCGAGCCAGAAGGCCAGAATGCGTCGACCGATCATTCAGGAGTCCTTTTCAAATGGACCATCTCTCTCTCCTGGGACAAAAGGGAGGCTACGACTACAGGCGAAAGCCGCCCGGGAAGGATTCGTTTTCCGAGACTTGCGCGGCTTCCGGCTCCGGTTTTCTCGAAATTCCGGAAGAGGTCCCGTTCCCTGTCGGACCATCCTCCCTCCGGCCCGGTCACCGCAAGGAGCCTCTCCTGCCCGCCCCTCTCTCCTGCCAGAACCTCCCGAATAGAGGGGGCCGAAGGCTCCTCATCGAAGAAGAGGAGAAAGGCCCCTTCCCTGTCCTCCAAAAGGCCGGAGAGGGAACAAGGGGGATCAAGCCGCATCCGGTCAGCGCGGCCCGCAAGCTGGCTGGCTTCCCGGATTTTGGATTCGAAGCGGGGACGCTTGCGTTCAAACTGCTCCCGGGACCATCGGGCCTGGGAACGATCGGCCACAAGGGGCACAAGGCGCATGGCTCCCAGGCAGGTGGCGGGCTCGATCAGCTCTTCGAAGGACTCCCCCTTCAGGATCCCCACGGCCAGATCGAAGGACCGCTCCCCCATTCCGTCCCGACCAGACGAGGCAGATTCGTAGGAAAGGTCGATCAACAGGGGAGAGAGGCTCCTCACCCTTCCCAGAAAGATCTGGTCCGGGCGGTCGGGATCCACGAAACGGAAAAAATCCCCTTTTTGGGCTCTGAGACTTTTGGTGAGATGGCGCGAGAGGAGAGGGCCTGGTTCAAGGAGCCGCCCCTCCGGGTGATCCCGGACCCGGTCCTCTCCGGTGATCCAGAAAAGGACAGGCCCACTCACCGGATCCTCCGGTTTCCTATGACTGCCCGATCACTCAAATATCGACTTGACCTTGGAAAAAAGCCCTCCATCTCCACCCGCCTGGCCTGCCGGAGCCTCTCCCGAAACCTCGGCATAGCGTTCGAGCACTTCCCTTTGCTCCCGGCTAAGGCGGGTCGGTATTTCAACATTGAAGCGAACAACGAGATCCCCCAGGCTCCGGCTCTGGGGATTGGCGATCCCTTTGCCCCGAACCCGCCTGACGGTTCCCGGTTGAGTTCCCGGATCGACCTTCATCGGATAGGGAGCTCCCAGAGTCGGGATATCGAGGGTCGTTCCGAAGATGGCCTGGGTCAGGGTCAGGTTCCGATCGACGACCAGGTCGTCGCCTTCCCGGGTGAAGACACTGTGGGGCCGGACGACCACATCGAGATAAAGATCTCCCGGAGGACCTCCACCGATTCCGGCATGGCCCTCACCCGCGATCCTGACACGCATTCCTGTCTGGACCCCTGCCGGAATCGAACGGGTGATGGTCCGGTCGACGGAGATGCGTCCCTTTCCCGAACAGTTGGGACAGATCTCGGTGATGACACGCCCTTCCCCGCCACAGGTGCCGCAAGTTTTCTGAACGTGGAAGAACCCCTGCTGGATCCTGACAAATCCCGTGCCCCGGCAGGAGGAACAGACCGTCACGGACTTTCCGTTCTTCGAACCGTTTCCGGAACAGGGGGAGCAGGTCTCCCAACGGGCCAGCTTGATGGAAATTTCCTTGCCGAGGGCTGCCTCCTCGAAAGAGAGTTCGACCTGGCGGAGGATATGCTCCCCCTGCTGGCGTCCTCCCGACGATCCGCCACCGAAAAACTCGTTAATGACCTCGGAGAAGACATCCCCGAAGTTGGTCCCGCCCCGGGCGAATCCCCCGTCGAATCCCTCGAAGAACCCCGAACCCCCTCCGGAATCGTAGAGCTGTCGCTTCTGGGGGTCCCCCAGAACCTCGTAGGCCTCATTGATCAGCTTAAACTGGGCCTCTGCCGCCTTGTCCCCGGGATTCCGGTCCGGATGATACTGCATGGCCAGCTTGCGGTAGGCCTTCTTGATCTCGTCTGCCGAAGCGTTCCTTGGAACTCCCAGCACGCCGTAAAAGTCTTTTGATGCCAACAGATCGTCCTTCCCCTCTTGCGAATCCGGTTAAAAACAGGGGCGGAAGGAGAGGTGCCTCTCCATTCCGCCGGGACCACCCTCAGGACGGGTTCTTCTTCACATCCTCGTATTCGGCATCGACCACGTTTTCCCCGGCCGGTCCTGCCTCCGCCCCAGGGGTCTCTCCGCCAGGGGTTCCGGCGGATCCTGTCGCCTGGGTGTTTTTATAGACGATATCGGCCAGCTTGTGGGATTCCTTCTCGAGGGTTGCCAGGGCCTCCTTGAGTTCTTCGATGCTTTCGGAGGCGAGTTTTCCCCGCGCCGCTTCAAGGGCTTCCCGGAACTGTCCGCGCTCGACATCGGAAATCTTCTCAGAAACTTCTCCCAAGGATTTCTCCATGGAGTAGATCATGTTCTCGAGACCGTTGCGCGTCTCGATCTTCTCCCGGCGCTTGTGATCCTCGGCGGCATGGGCCTCGGCCTCGCGAATCAGGCGATCCACCTCTTCTTTCGAAAGCCCCCCCTGCGCCGTAATCCGGATCGACTGTTCCTTTCCGGTTCCCTTGTCCTTGGCCCCGACATGGACGATCCCGTTGGAATCGATGTCAAAGGTCACCTCGATCTGGGGAACGCCCCGGGGGGCGGACGGGATCCCCGCCAGGTCGAACTCGCCCAGGAGCTTGTTGTCGGCTGCCATTTCCCGTTCTCCCTGGAAGACCTTGATGGTCACGGAGTTCTGGTTGTCGGCAGCGGTGGTGAAGACCTGGCTTCTCTTGGCCGGAATGGTCGTGTTCCGCTCGATAAGCTTGGTGAAGACACCACCCAGGGTCTCGAGTCCCAGGGAGAGAGGCGTCACATCCAGAAGCAGGACATCCTTCACGTCTCCTTTCAGGACCGCGCCCTGGATGGCCGCTCCGATTGCCACCACCTCATCGGGATTCACCCCCTTGTGGGGTTCCTTCCCGAAGAACTTCCGGACCGTTTCCTGGACCTTGGGCATGCGTGTCTGTCCTCCGACCAGGACCACCTCATCGATATTGGAAGCGGACAAACCGGCATCGGAGAGGGCCTTCTTGACCGGCTCGAGGGAATGGCTCACCAGGCCATCGGTGAGCTGCTCGAGCTTCGAGCGGGTGATCTTCATGACCAGATGCTTGGGGCCGGAGGCATCGGCGGTGATGAAGGGAAGATTTACCTCCGTCTCCATGACAGTGGAGAGCTCGATCTTGGCCTTTTCGGCGGCCTCCTTCAGACGCTGGAGGGCCATCTTGTCCTTCTTCAGGTCGATCCCGGATTCCTGAAGGTAGGAGGCCACGATGAAGTCGATCAGGGTCGTGTCAAAGTCGTCGCCACCGAGGTAGGTGTCCCCGTTGGTCGACTTGACCTCGAAGACCCCCTCGCCGATCTCGAGGATCGAGATGTCGAAGGTCCCGCCCCCGAGGTCATAGACGGCGATCTTTTCTTCCTTCTTTCTGTCAAGCCCGTAGGCAAGGGAGGCGGCCGTCGGCTCATTGATGATCCGAAGAACATTCAGGCCCGCGATCGCCCCGGCATTCTTGGTATCCTGACGCTGGGCATCATTGAAGTAGGCCGGAACGGTGATGACGGCATCGGTGACCTTTTCCCCGAGATAGTCTTCGGCAGCCTGCTTGAGCTTCATGAGAATCTTGGCCGAGATTTCGGCCGGAGAATACTGCTTGCCACGAATTTCCACATAGGCGTCTCCATTGGGGCCGGAGATCACCTTGTACGGGAGGCGTTTCATGGCATGAACCACTTCGTCGGAATTGAACTTCCGCCCGATCAGGCGTTTCACAGAGTAAATGGTGTTCTCCGGATTGGTGATCGCCTGGCGCTTCGCAACCTGTCCCACCAGGATCTCTCCCTTGTCGGTAAAGGCCACCACCGATGGAGTAATCCGCGAGCCCTCCTGGTTCGGGATCACTACCGGTTCTCCCCCTTCCATGATGCACACCACGGAGTTCGTCGTACCCAGATCGATCCCGATTATCTTGCTCATAGATGAAATCCTTTCGCGATAGAATGATATGATTTCATGGCAGTCCTAGAAACCTGCCGTCCGCATTCCTTGAAAAAAACCTTCAGGCGGTCTTTCCCTTCGACACCGTCACCATGGACGGGCGAACGAGTCTGTTGTGAATCCGGTATCCCTGCTGGTAGACGTCGACGACCACGCCTTCCGGAAGAGATTCGCTTTCAGTATACCCGACGGCCTCATGAACCTCGGGATCAAACGGCATCCCCTCGGAGGGGACCGGAGTCACTTGATTTTTCTCGAGGAGCTCCAGAAATTGCTTGTGGGTCAGGCGAATTCCTTCAACAAGGGCCCTGTATTCGGGATTTTCCGCGACATCACGGGCCTCCACATGCTTTAGGGCCCGCTCGAGATTGTCGAGAACAGGGAGAAAGGCCCTGAGAAGGGACTCATTCGAAAATTTTCTGGCTTCCTCCAGCTCCCTGAGCGTCCTTTTCCTGTGATTGTCGAAATCTGCCAGGAGACGAATATACTTTTCTTTCCATTCTTCGGCTTCCCGATTTTCCTTCGGGGAATCGCCGGCGCCCACCGGGGATTCGTCCCCTTCCGGCCTTTCCTTTTCGGAAGAATCTCCCGCGGATTCGAACTCTTCAGACATCACAGATCCTTTCGATACAATCTTTACTGTCTTTGCTCTTTTGGGCCAGGAGAGGTTCACCATCCATGGATTACTCTTCTCCGTCGAGGCCCCCCAGCCAGTGGTTGAGACGTCCCGAAAGACGGGACATCAGGGGGATCACCTGCTCATAGTCCATCCGGACCGGACCAACAACCCCGATCGTCCCGAACCAGGAGCCCGAACGTATCAGGGGAATGGAGACAAGAGTGCAAACGCCCAACCCCGGAAGCTCGTTTTCCGATCCGATCGATACCGAAATCCCCCGGGCTTCGACCAGTTTTCGAAGAAATCCGAACAGGGCTACCTGTTCTTCGAAGGCGTGGAAGACAGATTCGAGGTCTCCGGCCCTTGAGAATTCAGGATCCTTTGCAAAGCGCGAGGCCCCGAAAAGCTTCACATCAGGGATTCCTCCCAGACGCTCGAATTCTTTCACGATGGCTTCCCATGCCATGGAAATTCCCTCCATTTCGGAGAGAAGGGCATCACGAATCTCTGAAAGGGTCCGGTTTCGTCCGGCCCTGTTCAGCTTGCCGACGATTTTCCGGAATTCAAGCCAGCCGATCCCTTCCGGGTAGACGAAGGTCCGCTTCAGCAAGTGCCCCGTTTCCAGGATGACGACCAGAAGCGCCTGTCGGCCAGACAGAGGAACGGCTTCGACCCCGACGACACGAATATCTCCCAGCGTTCCCGTCTCCATCAGGAAAACGGCATATCCGGAGGTCCGTCCCACCTGAGCCACGACCTTCGACAGGACCTCACTGAAATCGGTCAGGCATGACTCGGAAAGGAGCGGCTCGATCCCCTCGGAAAGATCGGTCCATTCCTCGAACTCCTTCTTGTCGAAATCCGAATGGTCGACAAAATACCGGAACCCCTTTTCCGTCGGAACGCGGCCGGCCGAGGTGTGGGGATGGGTCAGATAGCCCATCTCCTCCAGGGCACTCATGATGTTACGGATTGTCGCAGGGGAATAGGGCAACCCAAAGGTGCGGTTAACGGATTGCGACCCGACCGGAAGGGCTGAGCGAATATATCCCGAAACCGTGGCAGAGAGGACCTGCCACTTTTTCTGATCCAGTATATCCCTAGGTCCTGACCTTTCTGACACGCTTCCCCCCAGATTAGCACTCATTAGCATTGAGTGCTAAAAATATATCAGGAAGCGGAAAACCTGTCAAGGTTTTTTGTCGTCCGAAGTGGCGTTTTTCTTTTCGTTTCCTTTGTCTTCAAGAGGATATCCCCAAGGATCCACCTTCCTGTCCTCCAGGGGGAATTTCTTGTTGAGAATCCTCTCCCGGCGGACAACAAAATAAAAACTGGCCGAAATGATGAAAACGGTCATCACGAGGCCGGCGATGATGATCGAATAATTCACGATCATGTTGGGAATACTTGGAGTATCGTCCATGAGAGTCCTTTCCGGGATATCAAACAGAAATTAGTGGCGCCCTAACTTACGGACGATAGTCGTCGATCTCAGGACGCCGGATGATCTCGGCCTGAGCCATGGGCTGACCGATGGGTCTCAGCCCCAGCTCGCCGGCCGCCATGTCGAGATGAAGGCCAAGGACCTCCTGAATGTCGGGATTCAGAAGAGCCGGGCCCTCCCTCTGGTCCACCATCTTGAGGTATGTCCGGCAGGATTCGCAAGCCAGAATCCCCTGGTGTTCGTTCGGATGCTTGTATAGGAGATTGAAAAGTTCGGGATCTGTCTCCCCGCAGGAGGAACAACCGGCCATCAGGGGAGACTCCCAGTGAAAGGAACAGAAAAAACAGTAGTAACGTCTCCTGTCGTTCGAGATCGCCTGTCCGATCACCGGTGGAGCCCCGCAAACGGGGCAGTGGGTATATTCCCATTCAAGGCTTTTGAGAAAGGCGATCAGGGTTTCGTGGAGCCGCTCGAAGGAGATGCGCAGGGACATTTTCAACAGATAGACAAGAAGAGGGCGCGGCACATCCATCTTCTCGGAGACGGCATCGAAATAACCGTCCTCCCGGGACAGAAGATCTGCAATCACCTCCCCTTCTTCCCGGCGGCTGTTCCTCATGTATGTCGAAATCCGGGTGGCATACTGCTCACGCTCCCCCCCGCCCTGCTTCATGACAGTCATGAGCCTCCTGAACTGCTGCCCGGTCTGGGGAAGGGAGAGACGGGCAAAGGCCGGCCGGTCAATCAGGGGAATCCCCCGGGAGAGACGCTCCCGGAGAGACGCATCCCGAAGATCGATAAGGGTCAGGAGATCATCCGGCCGGGAGGTGTTCCATATCTCCTCGATTTTTTCATAGAACTGAAAAATGTCCCGAAGGTGTGGCCGCGCCCGGATATGTTCAGCTAGCAGGCGGTCCCGCCCTGCAGACTCCATGAAACCTCCGATTCCTCAGTTAGGGGTGTGGCAGGGTGGTTGGCTCCGAAGAGGTCTTGACCCTCTGGACCCGAACGACGCCCTTGACATGCTGGACGCGGGTCATGATCTCCTGGAGATGGGTGAGGTTTCCGACCGTAATGGTAAAGTCGAGGACTCCCATCCGGTGCTTGGCCTGTTTCACCTCCGCATGGGTGATATTGGCTCCCCGCTCCGAAATGACCGAGGAGACGGCGGCGAGCATCCCCGGCTTGTCCTCCATCGACACCCGGAGATGGACATCGAAGATCGCGTCCTTCGAGGAGTCCCACACGGCCGGAACAAGCCGATCCTGTTCCAGCGAAAGGTGGACCAGATTGGGGCAGTCGGCAGTATGGACGATGATTCCCCGCCCACGGGTGACATATCCCACGATCTCTTCACCGGGAACAGGGCTGCAGCACCCCGCCAGGCCGATCAGAAGATCCTTTCCTCCTCCCCGGACGACGATGGGAACCTGTTCCTGAAGGGGAACTGGGGCCGGCTGGGTGAGAAGATCTCCTCCCTGGCCCGGAAGAAGCTTCCGGAGGACTGTCGATGCGGAGAGACGGCCGAACCCGATCCTGGAATAGACATCTTCCAATGTCGGGTCCGGGAGGTCGGAAAAGGAAAGAACAGTTTCAAGATGGGGGGCCTTGAGAAACTCTGACCAGCGCCGGTGAAGCTTCTGGGCCTCGGCCTCAAGGGAGCGCATCCCAATGTCGGCACTCTGGCGCATCTCCTCTTCCTTGATCCAGTGCCTGATTCTGGCCCGCGCCCGGGGAGTCGCCACAAACCGCAACCAGTCCTTGCTCGGCGTCTGGGAAGGGTTTGTGATGATTTCGACGACATCCCCGCTTTCGAGAACGGTCTTGATCGGGACCCAGCGTCCGTTGATCCGGGCACCCACGGTGTGATTTCCGACCTCCGTATGAATGCCATAGGCAAAATCGATGGCCGTTGAGCCCTTGATCATCTCCCGGACTTCCCCGGCGGGAGTAAAGACATAGACTTCGTCGGGAAAAAGGTTGAGCTTGACGGAGTTCATGAATTCCTGATTGTCGGAAAGCTCTTTTTGCCATTCCACAAGCTGCCGGAGCCAGGTCACGACCTTGAAATCGGAGAGCGCGGGGGCTCCGTCCGCATTCTCCTTGTAGTTCCAGTGGGCGGCGACCCCTTCCTCGGCAATCCTGTGCATCTCCTCAGTCCGGATCTGGAACTCCACCAGGACCCCCTCCGGTGCGATGACCGTCGTGTGGAGGGACTGGTACATGTTCGACTTCGGAACGGCGATAAAATCCTTGATCCGTCCCGACATGGGCTTGTAGATCCCGTGCAGGAGGCCCAGCACGCCGTAGCAATGGAGCTTGGTATCGGTGATCACCCGGATCCCCATGAGGTCGTAAATTTCGTCAAAGGGGATTTCCTGCGAGGTCATCTTCCGGTAGATGCTGTAGATATGCTTATAGCGTCCTTCGACACGACCGGGAATGCCGTTTTCTGCCAGCGTTTGTGAAACGGCACGGATAATCTGGTCGATGTAGTTGGTCCTCTCCTTCCTCTTTCGGGCCACCCGGGACCGAAGATCGGCATAGGTGACCGGGTCCAGGACGGAAAAGGCGAGATCCTCCAGCTCGAGCTTGATCCACCCTATCCCCAGGCGGTTGGCCAGGGGAGCGTAAATATCGAGGGTCTCCTGGGCGATATTCTTCTGTTTGGCCGGATCGAGCCACTGGATAGTCCGCATATTGTGAAGGCGGTCTGCAAGCTTGACCAGAAGAACACGAATATCCTCGGACATTGACAGCAGCATCTTCCGGAAGTTTTCCGCCTGCTTTTCAGCCCGGGATTTCTTGAAGTGGAATTTTCCAATTTTGGTCACCCCGTCGATCAGATGAAGAACCTTCTTCCCGAAGACCGATTCGATCACCTCCGGAGGAAGGGAGGTGTCCTCGAGGGTATCGTGGAGGAGGGCCGTCACGAGACAGTAGGTGTCCACACGCATTTCGGCCAGGATCATCGCGACATTCAGGGGATGTTTGATATAGGAATCCCCTGATTGGCGTCTTTGACCCTTATGGGACTCAAGGGCCATGAGATAGGCCTTGCGTATGAGATCGAGGCCATCGGGGCTGGGATTGTACCGGGAGACGGTCTCGAGCAGTGTCTCGATCGTAACCTCTCCGGGGGGAGGGGCATGGAGATGCTCCGAAGGATCGGAGGTTCCCTCAGGCCGGTCGGTGTTGGACAACAACGAAGAGGCGTTCAAGATAGTCCCCCTTGCCCCGGATTTCGGGAGTGACAACCAGGTCGCATTCCTGTCCGGGTCTGGGAGGATCTCCCCCTTCCCGGAAAAAGGCGCGACCGCTTCCATGTCTCCATCGGTAGGAACAGACTTGCATCCGCCCGAAGCCGTCCTCGAGCCGTTCGATCCTCGCCCTGCGGATTCCAAACAGGGGAGAGGAAAAGCCTTCACCGAAGGGAAAAAGCTTGCTGTATCCATCCCAGAAGACGGGATTCCTGAAATAGGCCGGTAGAAAGGCATCAATTCTCAAGGGTCCCTCGGGAGTCTCCGATGACTTCTCCCCCGGTTCCGGAGAGGCTTCATGGTTCAGGACACGATTCAACCTCATGGAGACTTCGGTGAGAAGGCTCAAGGGAAATTCAAGCCCCCCTGCCATCGGGTGTCCCCCCCCATGGATCGGAAGACCCTCAAGGGCCTTCAGTATTTCCGGGAACCGATCGTTGTTTCGGCAGCGAATCGAGCCCCGCACCGTGAGAGAAGCGGTCAAGGTTCCTACGAAAACCGACCGGTTCCAGTCCTCTGAAATTCTGTGGGCCACCCGTCCCAGAACCCCCGGAAACCAATCCTTGTCAAAGAGAAACCACCCTGAGGGCCCCCTTTTCCGAATTTCATCGTATAGGAGCCACTCCAATTCCTGCCGTTTGCGGTTCATCTCCATGAGGAGAAGGACCGTTTTTTCGGAGGATTCCGAAGAAGAGGCCATCAGAAGGTCAAAGGCCGGCTTCGGATCCCCCATTCGGCCCGGGGCATTCAAAAAGGGAATGACTCCGAAGGAGAAGTCGCTGACAATGGGGGCCCGCCGCAGTTTTTTTCTGAGAAGCAGCCGGATTCCGGGAAAGGAGGAAAGGGCCTCTTCGGAGGCCAGGACCCGAATAAAATACCGGTTCTCCCGCAAAAGAGGCGCCCGGTCCCCAAGAACGGACAATCCTGCCAGGAAGGCCATCTGCGGTTCCTCCTCAGGTGCCATGTAAGGCCTGATAAGGGCGTAGGCTGATCCTGCCGAAGTGAGGGCAGACCGGCCTGAAGGATGAACCAGGGGCACGGAAGCCCTTGGCCATTCCTCCGGAATCAGGTGATGGTCCACCACAAGGCAGGACATGCCTTCCGAGAGGAGCATCCTTAAAACATGAGCACTTGAGGCACCCATGTCCGCCACGATGATCCGCCGGATCCCCTGCTCCTGATAGGGACGGATCCGGGAGGGACGGACGGAACGGCCATCCTCCCTGTTTGTCAGGAGAACGGAATGGGGATGGGAACGGTGAGAGAGAAACCTGGACAGGATGGCTGCCGAGGAAAGACCGTCGACATCAAGATCGGCATAGATCAGAACCGGGTCGCGGCGCGTCAGAAGTTCATGGATCCAGGCCCGCGAAGGCCCCATCTCACCCAGGGAATCATCACCAGGAGCACGGGGCGCCTGAATGTCGTTGATGAAGGACTGCGGGTCGATCCCCCGGCGGAAGAGGACACGGACCCACACCGGGTCGAGACCCCAGGCCTTGGCCTGGGCATAGACCTCCTCATCCGGCATTTCGGCCACATCCCAAGCCTGGTTTTCACGACCGGCGACGCCTTGATCCATGGTCAGACACCTTCAAAGAGGAACCCGCCAGCCGGAGGGAGAATCCGGGTCCGGAGAAGGGCCTCGGAAAGGGGATCCTCAGATGACATTCTTCTTTTTGAGATAAAGGATGATGATCACTGTCACCGGTGGCAGGACAAAGAGACCTATACTTCCCAACACCTCGGATATGTCGATTCCACCGTGCACCAGAGCGATCCTTTCCAAAATCCGGAGCAGCGTCCTAGACCCTGTTGTTCTCCGGAGCCGTTTTCCTAGAAGAAGATCCCAGCCCCTGCCGCTTTCCCGGAAGGACAAGAAGCAAGGGACTTGCCACAAATATAGAGGAGTAAGTTCCTATCATGACCCCGATGAAAAGGGCCAGCGAAAAGGCGTGAATCACAGGCCCCCCTCCGATCAAGAGGGCGAGAAGGACCAACTCCACAGTTAATGATACCACAACCGTCCTGCTGAGTACCTGATTGATTCCCGAGTTGATCAGCTGCTCGGGGGTCTGGCGGACGGATCGTCGCATCTGCTCCCGGATGCGGTCGAAGACCACCACCGTGTCGGTCAGTGAATATCCGGCCAGGGTCAACAGGCTGGTCACGATGAGGAGGTTGATCTCTGTGCCAAGGAGATACAATATGCCTAGCACGGCGATGACATTGTGAAAGGTCGAGATCGCGGCGGCGAGTCCGAACCGGAATTCGAAGCGCACCGCAATGTAGACGATGAAGCCCACCAGGGAAAAAATAATGGCAACAAGGGCCTTGCCCGCAAGTTCGCTGCCGATGGTCGGGCCGATTTCGATGGATTGCCTGATGGTCATGGGGTTTTGGGGAAAACTCTGGCGCAGAAGGGCGAGAAGGGACTCGGTGACCGAACGGGTCTCTTCCTGGCGCACCTTCACCCGGATGAAGAGATCGGATGTGTTGTTGACATTCTGGATCTGTGCCCCGGTAAATCCCTTTTTCGAGAGAACCTGGCGGACATTTGCCAGGGATTCGGGATGGTCGAAATGAACCATGAGAGCCGTTCCTCCCGTGAAATCAATCCCAAGGTTGGCCTTTCCCCGAATGATCTGGAAAAGGGCCAGGAGACCAACAAGAACAAGGATGGAGGAGATGGCCAGGGAAATCTTTTTCTTCCCCATGAAGTCGATGGAAGGATTGCGGATCAGTTCAAACATTGCTGTGTCCCCGGATTAGGCCTGCGTTCATATGGATAGCCGTTCGAGCTTTGATCGTCTTGATAGAAGGTCGAAAACGATCCGTGTTCCCGCAAGGGAGGTGAAGAGGTTGATGGCAATGCCGACTGTCAGCGTCACGGCAAACCCCTTGATCGGACCGGTTCCGAACATGAACAGGATTACAGCCGTGATCAGGGTGGTGACATGGGAGTCCACGATGGTCAGGAAGGCCTTGTCGTAGCCGGCATCAATCGAAGAGCGGACCGGCCGGCCCGAACGGATCTCTTCACGAATCCGTTCAAAGATCAGGACATTGGAATCGACTCCCATCCCGACGGTCAGGATGATTCCGGCAATACCCGGAAGGGTGAGTGTGGCATGGAGAGCCGCCATGGCCCCCATCAGAAACAACATGTTGAGCATCAGGGCAAAATCGGCCACGACCCCCGAAAACCGGTAGTAAATGGCCATGAATAACAGGACAAGAACGAGGGCGATCATCGTCGAATGGAGACCGGCCCGGATTGAGTCCTTTCCAAGGGAGGGTCCCACGGTCACATTCTGGAGGATGCGCACGGGCGCAGGAAGGGCCCCTGAACGTAACACGATCGCCAGATCCTTGGCCTCTTTCATGGAAAAGCTCCCCGTGATCTGGGCTTGGCCTCCTGAAATCTCTTCCTGAATGACGGGAGCGGAATAGACGGTCCGGTCAAGGACGATTGCCAATCGCTGCTTGACATGATTCTTTGTGATCTCGTCAAAGAGTTTCGATCCGGCGCTGTTGAATGTCAGCGAGACATAGGGCTCATTGAACTGGCCGAAGGCAACCCGCGCATCGCTGATCATGTCCCCGTTCATCAAGGGACGCGCCTTGAGAAGATAGGGGATCCGACCGCCTGTCTTTTCGGAGGGACTTCCGTAAAGGATTTCCTCACCAGCCGGAAGCGGGGTCTTTCCGTTCTGGAACTGGGCCGGGTCTGCCGAATCGTCAGCCAGCTTGAACTCGAGACGGGCCGTCCTCCCGATCAGGGCCATGGCCCGTTCCGGATCGGTCACTCCCGGAAGCTGGATCAGGATACGGTCCTTGCCCTGCTGCTCTATGACCGGTTCAGCCACCCCGAACTGGTCGATCCTGTTCCGGATGACCTCCATGGCTTGAATCATGGCATGCTTCCTGATCCTCTTGGCTTCGCCATCCGGTAGCGTATAGACGAGAAGGGAGGAATTGTCAGTGATCTTTTGAAGGTAAGGGGCCCGCGAAGAGACAAAGTCCTGGACCTTCTTCTTCACCTCGGAATTCGTGACCGGGACGGAGATTGTGGAGCCTTTGATGGCCGGCTTGACAGAAAGTTCTGACAAGGCCGAAGCGATTTCGTCCATTGTTCCGGAAACGGCCTTGTCCTCCATCACCTGAAGAGTCAGGGACATCCCCCCCCTAAGGTCGAGCCCGAGGGAAATCGTTCCATTCGGGAGATAGGTCCTGAGGGAAGCCGGAAGCGTCCCCCAGAGCGGAAGGGAGGGAAGAAGCCAGAGGATCGAGAGAATGGTAAAAAGGGCGAGCAGGAAAATTCGCCCCCGGACATTCCTTTTATGCATGAATTTTTTTCTCCCGGTTCAGCAAGGACATCAATAGGATCCGCTCAGGATTCAAGGGTCAGGATCGCCTGTTTCATCACGGTCACAGTCACTCCCGGAGCAATTTCGAGATCCACCTGACGCTCCCGTATCGAAGCTACCGTCCCGACCAGTCCTCCTCCCGTAACGACCCTGTCCCCCACCTTGAGAGAGGCCAGAAATTCTGCCATTTTTTTCTGCCGCTTTTTCTGGGGGAATATGACGAGAGCATAAAACAGGATGATAATTAGGAGGATCGGGACCAGCTGCATGATGGTCTGTGCCGAGGATCCGGCAGGGGCTGGAGTGTTCATTTGTCGGCTCCTTTAGGTTTCCCGAGGTTGAAAGCAGGGAGAGTTCCACCCGGAAAGGCGGCCCTCCGTGATGCGGCAACGAATCTCTCGCATGAGGTTCATGTAAAAATACACATTGTGGATGGTTCCGAGGACAGCGCCCGTCAGCTCGGAGTTCTTCACAAGGTGATGAAGATAGGCCCTGGAATGCCGACGGCAAGTCGGACAGCCACACGAGGGGTCGATCGGAGTCTCGTCCTCCCGATGCCGGGAATTCCGGATCGCGATCGGGCCATCCCAGGTGAAGTACATTCCATTGCGGGCATTCCTTGTCGGAAGGACGCAATCGAAGAGGTCGACCCCATGGCGGACGGCTTCCACGATATCTCCTGGATAGCCAACTCCCATCAGATACCGGGGACGATCCTCCGGAAGAACCGGAAGTGTCCGGGAAAGAACCCGGCGTCGCTCTTCGAAGCTCTCCCCGACTCCGAGCCCTCCAATTCCGAACCCCGAAAACTCTTGCCCGTCCCCTCCCCGGAGACGCACAAGGCCTTCGGCACTCCTCTCACGAAGCCCCTCATCCACACCTCCCTGAACAATGCCAAAAAGAGCGGGAGACTCGAGAGGGTTCCAGACATCCAGCGACCGCTTGGCCCACCTGTGCGTCCGCTCCATCGCCTCGGCAACACGGCTGGCCGGTTCGTCAGCCCCCGCGAGGTCATCCAAAACCATGCGGATATCGACTCCAAGGTCGGCTGAGATGGAAACGGCAAGCTCTGGAGAAAGGAAGACCTTTGCCCCGTCATAGGGGGAGAGAAAGGCGACTCCTTCCTCTGTCACCTTCCGCCGGTGAAGCAGGCTCAAAACCTGATAACCGCCGCTGTCGGAAAGGGTCGGAATGTCGATCCCCATCATCCTGCCGATTCCGCCCGCACGCCTAACAGAGTCGGTCCCGGGCCGAAGCCAGAGATGAAAGGCATTGACCAAGACAATTCCGACACCGCAATCCGAAAGAGAGTCCGGGGTCATTCCCTTGACCGTACCCCGGGTCCCGACCGGCATGAAAGCCGGCGTTTCGAAGCTTCCATGGGGGGTACAAAGAATTCCAGTCCGGGCTCCCGAGTCGGGATCCTTCTGCCGGACCCTGAAAAATTGCGGCAGGGTCACATCGAATCCGGAGCCGAAACGCCCAGAAGGGACAATCCCTTCTTCAGAATCCTTGATACGGCGATGGAAAGGCCGATTCTGGCAATCATGACAGGGCGATCCTTCTCTTCCGATGAGAGAATCCGGTGATGGAAGTAGAAATGATGGTAGGCTCCGGCCAGAGTGATCAGGTAGTCTGTCAAAGGATGCACCTCGAAGGATTCCGCACACCGGAGCAAAATTCCAGAAAACTGGGCCAGAAGCCTGATTAGCGTCCTCTCTTCCGGATCTGTCAGGAAGGAAAGATCGTCCACGGTAAAGCTTTCATGCCGGACATTCCTGAGGACTGCCTGGGCCAGGAGGCTCTTGACCCTGGCATGGGCGTACTGGACATAGAAAACGGGATTGTCCATGGAGCGTTCTTTGGCCTTGGCAAGATCGAATTCGAGGGAGGAATCGTGGCTTCGCGTCAGGTAGGAAAAACGGGTGGCATCCACTCCGACTTCATCGATGACTTCGCCGAGCGTCACGTATTCGCCCGCTCTTGTAGACATGCTGACACTTTTCCCTTCCCGCATGAGGGAGACAAGTTGGATCAGGCAGATTTTAAGGTCGACCTGCCGTTCTGCCAGGTCGGCAAGGACCTTGACGACTGCCTGCATGCGAGCCTGATATCCATGGTGGTCCGCCCCCCAGACATCCACAAGGGTCTCGAACCCCCGTTCGATCTTGTCGGCATGATAGGCAATATCCGCTGCAAAATAGGTATAGGATCCGTCAGACTTCTTAAGAACCCTGTCCTTGTCGTCACCCATGGTTGTTGTCCGGAACCAAACCGCCCCCTCGGACCCATATACGGTGCCCCCGGCCTCCCTCTCGAGGAGAGCGATCCAGTGAGCAATTCGCGGAGCGTCATTTCCCCGGGATTCATGCAGGGTCTTTTCTGAAAAATAGCGATCGAAAGAAACCCCGAACCGAGTCAGATCCTTTCGTATTTCGGCCAGGATCTCTGTTTGGGCCATTTGGGTGAAGGCCGCCTGGACCCGGTCTGTGAAATGCCCGGAATGGGCTTCTAGAAGGACCTCAGGGGCGAGAAGGTCCGGCTCATCCCTGATTCTTTGTGCAATGGCCGGAATATAGTCCCCGCGATACCCCTCTCCATCGCCCAGAAGCCGTGTTTTCTCTTCGGCACTGAAGTTCCCCTCAAGCTTCCGGAAGGCCAGATAGACCGACTTTCCCAGCATGTTCATCTGGTTGCCGGCGTCATTGATGTAGTATTCGGTTGAGACATTATGCCCAGCTTCCCGGAGAATTCGCGCAAGGGAGTCCCCGAAGGCCGCCCCGCGACCATGTCCCACATGCAGAGGACCCGTCGGATTGGCACTTACAAACTCCAGGTTGATTTTCCGGGGATGGGAGACCTTTTCCGTCAGATCTTCAGACAGGATGGTTTCTTCCAGAAACTTTAGCAGGAAGGAGAAAGACAGGGTCAAGTTGATATAGCCCGGACCGGCAATGTCGATTCCTGAGAGAACCCTTAGTGAGAGAGGGTCGTCCTTGATCGCCTGGACAACCTTTTCAGCAATGATTCTGGGAGGTTTTCCAAGCCCTTTCGAGAGTCCCATCGCCAGGGGAGTCGAAAGATCACCGAACTCCGCCTTTTTGGGCCATTCCAGGCGGATTCCACGGTCGAGCACCGCCTTCAGAACCTCTTCCGACCACCCTTCGTTGGCCCCCGCCTTCAGAACAGCCCGGACGAATAATCCGGACACACGCTTTTCAAACACAAAGACTCCGTTTAATCCTCATCCCACCTTGGCCTTGGACGGATTTCCGCATAGGGGGAGTTCACCCTGCAACCCGTCCGGAACAATTCCAAACCTGTCAAAGCTACCATAACTGCGTTATCTCCGCAAAGGGGGCGGGGGGCAATATGAAGAGGGATTCCTCCTTCGTCACAAAGAATTTCAAGCGCCTTCCGGAAGTGTTCATTGGCCGCCACTCCCCCGCCCACAAGCAGGGCCGGGGGACGAAATGTTTCGAGAGCCTTTTCGATACGACTGACCAGATGGGCAACGATGGCCGACTGATAGGAGGCGGCGAACTGGGGAACCCTTGACGGATCACCACCCGCCTGACGGACCTGTCCGACAAAGGCCGTTTTCAGTCCGCTGAAACTGAAATCGAAGGGATTCTGGGTATGAATTCCCCGGACAAACTTCAAAAGGGGACCGTCCCACAATCGGCCCTGTTTCTCAATTTCAGGGCCGCCCGGGTAAGGGAGACCCAAGGCTTTGGCTCCCTTGTCGAAAGCCTCCCCGGCGGCATCATCCGTAGTCTGCCCCACCAAATCAAGGTCCGGCCACTCACGAATCCGATAAAGATGGGTATGTCCTCCGGAGACCACCAGCCCCAGAGATTCCCTTGGAATCACAAGGGGTGGGTCCATGGCAACCCTCAGATGGGCACGAATATGATGGACCGGAATCATGGGGATGTTCTTAGGCCAACAAAGTCCCTTCAGGAAGGAGATCGCGGCCAGAAGGCCGCCGGAAAGACCCGGACCCACTGTCAGGGCAGCCGCTGAAACCTGGTCGAGGGAGAGACCGGTTTCGGAAAAAGCTGTCTCGACAAGGTACGGGAGCCGCTCCGAATGAGTCCGCGAGGCAAGTTCCGGAACCACGCCGCCATAGGGGGCATGAAGTTCGTTTTGGGAGAGAGAGCGGTGAAAAAAAAGGGCCCCGGTCATATCGACCAGGGCCACAGAGGTATCGTCACAGGAGCTTTCTACAGCGAGAATCATCGTGTCAGGCGAACCTAGATGACGGCTGCCATGGAATCTTCCTCGATAAAGACGGGCTGACCTTCCCGCAAGACCACCCGGACCTTCTTGTCCGCATGGAGGGACCCGGCAATCACCTTTTCCGAAAGGCGGTCTTCAATATGCCGCTGAATGGCCCTGCGCATCGGTCTTGCACCGTAGTTGGGCTGATACCCTTCCTTGACGAGCCATTTCTTGACCTCAGGATCGACTTCAAGGACGATGCCTTTTGGTTCGAGCCTCTTGTTGAGCTCGGCGATTCTGATATCCACGATGGATTCGAGCTGCTTTTCGTCAAGTGGGTGAAATACCACAATTTCGTCAATTCTGTTCAGGAACTCGGGATTGAAGGTTCTTTTGAGATCGTCCTGGATGGTGTTCTTGATGAAGGTCTCACGAACCTCCCCTGCCCCACGCTGAAAGCCAAGGGATCCTTCCTTTTCGATTGCCCGGGCCCCGAGATTCGAGGTCATGATGAGAACGGTGTTCTTGAAATCGATCTTGCGCCCGAGACTGTCAGTGATGAATCCGTCGTCAAGCACCTGAAGGAGAACGTTGAACATGTCAGGATGGGCTTTTTCGATTTCATCAAAGAGAATCACGGAATAGGGACGACGACGGACCTTCTCGGTGAGTTGTCCCCCTTCTTCATAGCCAACATACCCGGGAGGGGCTCCCGTCAGGCGGGAGACATTGAACCTCTCCATGTATTCCGACATGTCGACACGGATCAGAGCGTCCTCATTCCCGAAAAGGGACTCGGCCAATGTCCTGGCCAGTTCCGTCTTTCCAACTCCCGTAGGTCCCAGGAAGATGAAGGATCCGATAGGCCGCTTTTCGCCCTTGATTCCGGCCCGGGATCGACGTATTGCCCGTGCGACGGCAGAGATGGCTTCGTCCTGCCCCACCACCCTGCGATGGAGCTCTTCCTCAAGCTTAAGAAGTCTCTCGCTCTCGCCTTCCTCAATTCTGTAAAGAGGGATGCCCGTCATCTTGGAGACGATCATCGAAACTTCCTCGCCACCGATGACTGGCCTGTTCTTTTCCTGCTCAGCCTTCCACTTGAGCTTCTCCTCGTCAATCTGTTTCCGGAGAACGTCCTCCTGGGTCCTGAGCCGGACCGCCTCTTCGAAATTCTGCTGCTTGATGGCCTGCTCCTTGCCCTTGAGGGAGCGCTTCAGATGCTGATCGAGCTCCTTGATCTCCGGGGGAAGCGAAAAACTCTTGAGCTTGGCTCGTGAACCGGCCTCGTCAATAATATCAATGGCCTTGTCTGGCAGGAAACGGTCCGTCACATACCGTTCGGACAACACCACGGCATCGTGCACAGCGGCATCGGTGATCACAACTCCATGATGCTCCTCATATCTGTCTCGGAGACCGAGAATGATCCTTTCCGCTTCATCGACGGGGGGCTCATTGACATAGATAGGCTGGAAGCGACGCTTGAGAGCTCCGTCCTTTTCGATATATTTTCTGTATTCATCAAGCGTGGTGGCTCCGATGCACTGAATTTCCCCGCGGGAAAGAGCGGGCTTGAGCATATTGGAGGCATCGATCGAACCTTCAGCGGCTCCGGCTCCAACGAGCGTATGAAGCTCATCGATAAAGACGATAATGTTCCCAGCCGTCACGACTTCCTTCATCACCACCTTGAGGCGCTCTTCGAACTGCCCGCGATACTTGGTTCCTGCCACCAGCGATCCCAAGTCCAGAGCGACAACCCTCTTGTTAAGCAGGTTGTCAGGGACCTCACCGTTGACGATCTTCTGTGCAAGTCCTTCCACGATAGCCGTTTTTCCGACACCGGACTCGCCGATCAGGACAGGATTGTTCTTCGTTCTGCGTCCCAAGATCTGGAGGACCCGTTCGATTTCATCGTGCCTTCCGATCACCGGATCAAGTCCCCCATCCGTCGCCATCTGGGTCAGGTCACGACCAAACTCGTCAAGTGCAGGAGTGTTGCTCTTCCTCTCTTTTTCCCTTGCCGTCCCAGCCCCGGATTTTTTGAGAAGACTCGCCGTCAGCTGACGAGCCGCCAAAAGATTTGAACCGAGGGCTCGAAGGATCTTTCCCCCGATACCGTCCTCTTCCCGGAGGACTCCGAGAAGGAGATGTTCGGAGCCGATATGGGTATGTCCCAAAAGCCTGGCCTCATCCACAGCATATTCGATAACCCTCTTGACCCGTGGGGTCAAGGGAAGCTCACCGAAGGTCAATGTGGCCGTTCCGTTTAGGAGATTGCGTTCGATTTCCATGCGAACCTGGTCCGGGGTCAACCCCATTCTTTTGAGGACTGCCACGGGAACACCATCGGGATCAGAGACCAGGGCCAGAACAATATGCTCTGTTCCCAGATAATCATTCTGATGCTTTTCGGCTTCCTCGCGGGCCATTATAATGACTTTTCGACCCTTTTCTGTGAATTTGTCCATCATGGCGGGGCTCCTCGTTGGTTCTTTCTGGAATGACACATGGGCTAGTATCCTAATAAAAATAGTAATCCGACCCCCTCCCCGTGTCAAGAAAACAAGGGATTCCGGACTTTATCATGGGGCTTGTCCCTTTTTCTACAACATCTTCCCGACCACCGGTTGGCATTTCCTGAAAAATTGCGCTAGATTTTAGGTCGGTGGAAAGAACAACTCTCCTTTTCCTATTTGTACTGAAAATGACGACCAACCTCAATTCGTCCTGTCTGAATTCTGAATCATTTTGATATGTCTAAATCTTCTCCCAACCATAAAGGATCCCCGATGCCCATTGATGACGAGATCACTTCCCGAATATTGGCCTGCACCCAAGTAGCTCTAGAAGGAAAACATATTACCGACGAGGACGCCCGATGGCTCTTTTCGTTGCCCGAACGGTACGCTCCCCTGATCCGAAAAGGGGCGGACGAGGTCAGGGAAACACATAGGGGTCACCTGATCGACCCCTGCACCGTCATGAATGCAAAGTCGGGAGGGTGCTCTGAAGATTGCCATTTCTGCGCACAATCCACCCATTTCCGGACCATCGCTCCAACCTATGAGCTCATGGCCTCAGATTCCATTGTGGAAGCGGCAAGAAAAGCCCGTGATAACGGAACCCGTCGCTTTTGCATCGGTACGAGCGGACGCAGTCTGGAAAACCCGATCGAGCTCCGTATTGTCGAAAATGCCCTGGGTAGAATGCGCAATGAACTGGGGCTCTGGTCCTGCGCAACGCTGGGGTCGGTCTCCAAAAACACTATCGACATCCTCAAGGATGCGGGACTGAACAGACTCCACCACAATCTCGAAACTTCCCGGAACCATTTCCCGAATATTGTCACGACACACTCCTATGACGACAGAATTGAAACGGTCGTAAAGGCCAAGAATGCGGGAATGTCCGTTTGTTCGGGAGGAATATTTGGCGTCGGGGAATCGAATGAGGACAGGGTTTCTCTATTTTCGCTCCTTAGAGACCTTGACGTCGATTCGGTTCCGATCAATTTTCTTGTGCCGATCTCAGGAACACCCCTCTTCGATACTGGAGCGGGAATTGAACCGGATGAAGCCCTTCGGGTCATATCGGTTGCCAGGCTTTTCTTCCCTCAAAAGGAAGTCCGGATCTGCGGAGGGAGAATCCCGGCCCTTCATGAACGACATTCCGAGATTTTTTCACATGGGGCAGACGGTGTGATGATAGGGAATTACTTGACCCGCTCTGGACGCTCCCCCGACCTGGACATCCGGATGATCCGGGAGCAGGGATTCGACCTTGTCCCTCCCCATCCTCTCGTCAAGGCGGCAACTGAACTTGTCTGAGTCCTTGTACTGTAGTGTCAGGATGCGAATCCACCGGGAAGGGGAACACCTTTCGGGAGCAGAAGATCTTGTCCCCCTCCCAGAGGTCAATCTCGTCCTGACCTCATTCTGGCAGAGATTGTTTCCCTTCGTATTAATGGAGGGAACTCTTCCCCTCCAGCAGGTTGTCACCATCGATCCGGTCTTGGAAAAAAATATTCTCAAAAAATCACTCCTCGCGGTCCAGACAATGAAAAGCGGATCCTCCGAAGAGACAGAAAAAGCCCTTCCTGGTCTTCTTAGGCACATTCTCCCATCAGGAAGGACAGAACTCATCCTCGCAATCTTCAAAAATGAAATTATGGGATCGGCTCCCAGAAACGGAGCCCTCCTTGCGACTTCCGAGGGCAAGATTCTTCCAGAAGGATTTTCCGGGGGGATCAGAACCACCCATGTGGGTTGTGTTTCGTCGCTCCGGAGAAGTCTAGAGAATCAACTGGACAGTTTCTTCGAAAAACCGAACTACCGATTTGTCGACGCCCTTGTTCTGGCTAGCAAGGTTCTCTCGTCCGGAGGGGTCCTCCTCGAAATTTGCGCCTCTGACGATCCCCGTTATACTACGGGATACGTGGCCTCTCCTCTTTTCGGATATGTCCGCATTCCCCACCTCAAACGACAAGGGATCAGAAGGGGGGGGCGTCTTTATGTTATTTCGCCTGATTCCACTCTTCCCGCTCTCTTGAGTTTTCTCAGCTCCACTCCCGTCCTCTTTGACAGCCAGTCTTCCGATCGTGACCTCATGTCCCATCCCGACCTGACGATTATTCCTTCCGTCAGGGGAACATTCCCGCACGGAGGGACAGCAGGGTGAAAAATCGGCATTCTCGAAAAACCTTTATCTCCGATTTCATGACTTCATTGGTGGATAAGGGGAAAATCAAAAAGATTCCTCCGGCATGGTTGACCTCTCTCTCCTCCAACGACTACTTGGGACTTGCCCGTCATCCCAAAGTTATCGACGATTCGGTAAACGCCCTCAGGATGTACGGGACTGGAGCGACAGGGTCACGCTACCTTTCTGGGAATCATCCGCTCAACGAGGAGCTTGAAGCCAGGATTGCCAGATTCAAGTCCTTGGAAAAAGGGTTGGGGCGGATTTTCACCTCCGGATACCACGCTAACCTTTCCGTAACCTCCGTTTTCGGAACCCATGCCGGAACAATCTATTCGGATTCCGAAAACCATGCCTCCCTCATCGATGGCCTGCGGCTCGTCAAAAAGGCCGTCCAAGTTTTCCCTCATGGGAACTGGGAATGGGTTTTGGACCATGTGAAAAGGACTGGCGCAAGTCGACCCATGGTCGTCACGGAATCCCTATTCAGTATGAGTGGAGATTTTGCTCCGATCCCCGAACTTTACAGGATCGTCCGGGAGAAGGAAGGACTTCTCGTTATCGATGACGCCCATGCCACCGGGACCGTGGGGTCAAAGGGCCGAGGAGGCCTGGATTTATTTTCCCTGGATTTCGATCCGGATTTCATGATCGTGACCGGAACCTTTTCCAAAGCTCTTGGTAGCCTTGGCGGATTCGCCATCCTCGGAGAAAAGGCCAGGACCATTCTGACATCCCTTGCCCGGCCACTGATCTACTCCACAGCCCTTCCCCCAGCCGTTCTTGCAGCCTCCTGCTCAAGCCTCGACATTCTCGAGAATTCCTCCCACCTGACCAAAAGCCTCCAGGACCTGAGCAAACGGTGGCAAAAGGATCTGACCGGAGCAAACTCTTCGTCTCCGATAATTAGTCTTCGGGGCCCACTGTCCACCCTTAGGCAGGAATCTTCCCAATTAGCTGAATTCGGATTTTCCCTGCCAGTTCTTGTTCACCCGACCGTTCCAGAGGGCCAGGAACGGCTCCGACTCTCCGTGAACCTCACCTGGACATCCGGAATAGAAAAAGCTCTCAAGACAACCTTTTCCGAAAGAAGGGGGGGCTCCCGATGACATCGGCCCGGAAAGGGGAAAAAAAGAATGTTCCCTTGGCACTGACCGTGAATGACCATATACAGAAAAACGGGGATTTTCTGGGGCTTTGGGACAACACCATGGACTTTGAGGCCTCCCGGATCCCATTTTACGGGATTTACTGGAAAGGGATGCGCTATTTGTCGGACATGCTCATCCTTCTGGACGGCACACCTCTCCTTCCCCTTTTCTCTTCGACCCTATGCCTTGACGGATACATCCCATCGCCCTTTTTCCGTCATATCCGACTTCTCGGTCCTTCCATCTCCAACCTCATGGACCATACCTCCCATCTTTCGATTGTGGTTGACGGGCCTTTGCTGATCGATCGGGCTCGCTTCTGTTTCCCCAAGGGAATGGTGGAGGAGTTGACCGTGCATAACCATGGTCCCCTTCCCATCAGTGTTCCGATCTCCATCATTCTTAAAGCCGACTTTCTCGACATCATGGATGTACGCGGAATACGAAACCCATCACCGGATCATTTGGTCAGCACCTTATTTTCTCCTTCAACCAACACTCTAACCCTGTCCTGCCTAGGCCTCGACCATGTCGAGAGGACAACCCGAGCCAAGGTCACGGACCTCGATGTGGAGTGGAAAAATGGATTCCTTGCAGGAGAGCTCAAGTTGCCGCCTCACCAAGCCAGGACATTTCGGCTTCATATTCTGTGTGATGAAAAGACAGAAATCAGACGAAAAGGAGACCGGGGTGATTTGAAAGTTCCCCGGTCAATTTCCCACCTGTTAAGCAAGGATGAACGGGATAAGGAAAAATTCCGGGGGATGTGGCCACGAATTACAAGCAGCAAGCTTCCTATAGAACGTTGGACCGAAAACGCCATCAACGATCTCCGTATCCTTTTGACACCGACGCGTCACGGACCCTTTCCTTATGCCGGAATTCCCTGGTTCTCTACCCCTTTTGGAAGAGATTCGTTGATCACTGGCTTTTCGACTCTCTGGGCCTTTCCATCCCTGACAAGGTCCGTTCTTCTTTTTCTTGCGGCAAACCAGGCAAAAGTTGACGAACCTTTCAGAGATGCTGAAAAGGGAAAGATTCTTCACGAGTTCCGATATGGGGAAGCCGGATCGGATTCCATGATTCCTTTCGGTCGTTACTATGGGTCCATTGATTCAACACCGCTTTTTGTCGCTCTCGCTTGGGAATATTTCCGGAGAACTGGGGATTTCAGGACCATTTTCCGCCTCAGAAAGTCCCTTTTTCAGGCCATGGAATGGATAGAAAAAAAAGGAGTCGATCCATCCTCGGGATTTCTGGTCTATTCAGGAGACCACGGAAAGGGACTTGTTCAAAAGGGATGGAAGGATTCGGGAGATTCCGTTTTCCATGCAAACGGAGCGCTGGCTGCCGATCCCATCGCCCTTTCCGAGGTTCAGGGATACCTTTACATGGCCTATCTGGGATATTCGCAATTATCTTCACTTTTCGGAGATCATCTCCGGGTCCGGATATTTGAAAAAAAGGCCCAGATTCTCAAGGAGCGTTTCAACAAGTCCTTTTGGTCAGAAAAAATCCGGATGTTCGCCCTGGCCATCGATGGGACCGGAAGGCGTTGCGAGGTCCGCTCATCCAACGCAGGCCATCTTCTTTTTTCCGGGATCGCAGAGGAAAAATATGCCAAGACAACCTCAAAAGAGCTTCTCAAAGTGGACATGTTTTCGGGATGGGGGATTCGAACCCTCGGCTCCAGGGAAGTCCGTTACAATCCCGTCTCATATCATAATGGTTCTATATGGCCTCACGACAATGCCATGATCCTAGCAGGTTTTTCCCGTTATGATCTGGGGAATGAACTCTCTGTTCTTGCCAGTGCCTATTTCAACACTCTGTCTTTCCTTCCATCCGAAAGACCTCCTGAACTTTATTGCGGCTTTGAAAAGGGCTCTGGCACTGAAGGACCCCTTTCATACCCCACATCGTGCAGGATTCAGGCCTGGTCGGTGGCCTCCCTCTTCCTCGCCATTCAGGCGGTCGCTTCCATGGACTTTGATACATCCCCCAGACATGACATCAACCATTTCGCAGGGGGAATTCCCGCAATCGGGTCCTTGAAGATAGAAAACATTTCCAACCAATCAAAGATAAATATTAATAATGAGATAAGAGATTTTTCCCCTCGGGAGCTCTAGGGAATTCGTGCCATTGAAAATCCAAATCCTCCCAAAAGCTTGAATTTCCTTTTTAGTTTCGTATAATCATCGCAGATGCATTCAGTGGCATCCGTCTCTCACAGAGGGAATTATGTTGGATCCCATTTCTCGTGCACTTCTGAGCCGTATCTTCGTCCTGCTTCTCCTATCGGTTGCCCTATACCGGCTTCCTGCCGCTATTCATATAATGACACTTTCCAGCTCTGGATTAGCCTCCCTCCCAAACGGTAAAATGAGCCCGACCGGGAAAGTTACGGAGGCAAGGTTTATCACCAACTCATTTCTCCCGGAACCTCTCATAGGGAATGATCCCTCCTTTCTCACTAAAAACGGAAAACCTGTCATCCGGATCATGGATTCTGTTCCAACTCTCCTCCCCAATTACATCCCTCAATTTTCGACCATTGAAAACGGACGATATGTGACCCATCTCGACGGGGGTTACACTATTGTTTGGACTGTAGATCCAGAACTTCAAAAAAGAATTGGGAGTTATATCAGCGGACATCGTGTTCCCTATGGTTTTTTCATTGCGGAAAACCCTAAAAATGGACGTCTTCTTGCCTTTTGGGGTTCCAAATATAGCAAATATGATGGGTCCCTTCTCCTCAGGGCCACCTATCCGGCAGCATCCCTTTTTAAAATCATAACCACCACGGATGCGCTTTCCCAACACAAGATTACACCAGATACCCGTATCCATTTTCACGGTTGCCTGTATTGTATTGGTCCTGCTTACTGGCACAATGACAGAAGGCGTGACAGAATAGAATTTACCGTCGCAGAGGCATTAGGGAAATCCATCAATACTGTTTTTGCGAAGATCGCCTTGAGATATCTTTCTCCAAATGATTTAAGGGAAACCGCCTCTCGTTACGGCTTCAATCATCCTATTCGTTCAGATCTTCCGATTGACCAGAGCCATGCAGACATCCCAGATGACCTCAATGGCTTTGCCTTTTGTTCGGCCGGCTTCGGAGATGTCGGTATTAGTCCGATTCATGCTGCAGCCATTGCCGGGGCTCTTTCGAATGATGGGGTCATGATGAAACCCCATCTGATCGAAAAGATCGTCGGTAAAGATGGTCAGCTCATTTACCAGGATACTCCCGACTATCTTTTTTCCGTTACCTCCCCCGCGATTTCAAAAACCATGATTAGCATGATGCGTTCAACGGTAATTAAGGGAACGGGACATCGAGCATTCTTTCGATGGAGGTTCAACCCTAAACTTCGTCATATTCTGGTTGCCGGGAAAACCGGGACATTGACGGGAAAAAATCCCGCTGGGCATTATGTATGGTTTATCGGGACAGCATCAAACCGGGATCCAACCATTGCCGTGGCAGCACTGACAATTGATCAAGGAATCTGGACAATAAAGGGTCCGGATATTGCCAGTAAGGGAATGTACACATTCTTTAATGAAAAACATTCCGACCGCTTTCATGGATAGTGAAGGAAATTCGTGGAGATAGATCCCGAATTTTTCATTTGTTCTGCCGCTTCACTTGAAATAGGATTAAGCCCAATCGCGCTATCAAAGATGATCCACTCTCGAAAATGGTAATAAAGAATTCAACAATCTGAACTCAGGGAGGATTAACCATGGTATCAGTCAAAAAGATCATGACACGGAATCCGATATCCGTTGATATGACGACGACGGCTAGGGAAGTGGCAGAGATCATGAAGAGCAAGAAGGTCGGAAGCCTTCTTGTTGCCCAAGATGACAAGACGGTAGGAATCATTACCGAAACAGATCTGGTAAGAAGAGTCCTGGGAGAAGACCGCGTTCCTTATATTACCCCTGTCTCACAAGTTATGAGTGCTCCGGTCCTGACAATTTCTCCTGACGCTTCTGTTTATGATGCACAAGATATGATGGACAAGCATCATATTCGTCACTTGCTTGTCGTCGATGAGGATGAAACTGTGATGGGACTAATTTCTATCAGGGATCTCATCCATCCTGCTTATGTGGGCCGTGAGGATTCTTGGGATGGGGGTGTTACAGAATAGACTGAAGGATATAGGGTCTACGTGGGGGGGGCATAATGCCCCCTTTTTTTATTGGGGAAGACGAAACTGAAATGTTCCGCCATTAGTGACAACAGTGATTGGGGGTTTAAATGGAAGGGAAAAAAGATATTTGACATAATGCGGAGCAATAGTCACCTTTTTCATTTTCCCCTGGTTCTGATGAACACTATTTTTTATCAAAATTAATCGAATCGTTGGAGGGGAATGAAATTCAAAAAGGTTATTACCGAGATACCAAAGCTCTGATCCACGTTGCTGGTAATTATCGTCAAAGGAAATCTCATGGATCTTTGCCGGCGTTAATCCTCGGGTATCAAGAATAAAGGCTTGGCGGGAATAGAGGAGAGTCTCGTGAGAAAGAAAATGTCTGACAAGAAGGAGGACCCCCACAACAAGGATGAGGGTCCCAACCATAAGGGCATAAATCAGGGAAAAAGGTTTCAATACCCCAGGGTTCTCAGTCGGCATAATAGGCCTTGTTCTTTGTTACTTTTTTTCTGACTTTGATTCCTTCGGAGCAGAGGCTGCGGACCTTTTGGAAGAAAGGGATTCACCAAGTTCAACGAGTTCCAGCACTGCCATTTCAGCTCCATCCCCTATTCTTCTTCGAGTTTTAATTATCCGGGTGTATCCACCAGGCCGGGAGGTAAAGCGTGGGGCAATGCTATCCAACAGGTGAAAAGCCACATCCTTATTTCTGACGACCTTAAGAATCTCCCGAAGGTGATGAACATTTTTTTCCCTAGCTTTGGTGATTAATTTTTCCACCATAGGTCGGAGTTCTTTCGCCTTCATGGTTGTGGTCTCAATTTTTTCATGTTCAAAAAAAGAGGTAATCAATGATCGAAACATGGCCGATCGATGACTTGAATCACGTCCAAATTGGCGTCCTGCAACACGATGTCTCATACTAATTCTCCGGCTTTAATCGTTTGATTCAGATTTTTTTTTCAGCCTTGAAAGATCCATACCAAGGGAAAGACCTATGTTTGCTAAAGCCTCCTTAATCTCATCCAAAGATTTCTTTCCAAAATTTTTGGTTTGGAGGAGTTCATCTTCGGTCCTTCTGACTAAATCGTCGATTTTCTTGATATCGGAATTTTTCAGGCAATTAGCCGCACGAACTGAAAGTTCAAGTTCATTTACACTTTTGTCCAGGAGAAGTTGGATTTCATCAGTAACGGAACTCTGAGAAATCATTCCTGAGCTTGGATCCGATTGAGAATTCTCATTGGTTATAAAAAGATCAAGATGATTTTTGAGAATTGTTGCCGATTGTGAAAGAGCTTCGCTAGGAGAAATACTTCCGTCAGTTTCAATCTCAAAAATAAGACGATCATAATCAGTCATTCTGCCGACACGTGTGCTCTCGACAAAATAATTGACTTTTTTTAACGGAGTAAAAATGGCATCAATAGGAATGACTCCCACCTCAGGTTCATCAAGTCGGGATCTATCGGCAGGAATATACCCCTGGCCTATTTCTACTTTGAGATCCATATCCAAGAGCGCCCCATCATCCAGGGTGGCAATCACCTGTTCCGGATCCATGACCTCAACAGCACCACCAGTATCGAGGTCTGAAGCGGTTACGACCTTTGGACCCTTGACCTTCAGATGAATCCAGTGGGATTCGGGAAGAAGGGCCTTCAATCTTAGATCTTTTAGGTTGAGGATAATATCGCTAACGTCCTCAACGACTCCTGGAATATTGGAAAATTCGTGAAAAACGTTCTTGATCCTTATAGCGGTAATTGCTGTTCCAGTGATGGAAGACAATAAAACCCTTCTCAGAGCATTCCCTATGGTAATGCCATACCCGCGTTCAAAAGGCTCAATGACAACCCGGCATGAACGGCTCGTGTTCTTTTCAAATTGGAGCCCTTTGGGCATTTGTGAGGCCAATAATGAATCCATATTCTTCTCCTCTATATCCATCGAGAATTATTATCTCGAGTACAACTCGACGACAAGATTTTCCGCAATAAGGATATTGATGGCGTCACGCTGCGGGATATCTTTCACGACGGCTTTGAAAGAATTTTTATCAATATCAAGCCAGCTAGAAACAACGCCACGAAGTTCTGCATCCCGGAAATTTCCTAAAATCCTGTCACTTGTCTGAAGTCCGGATGAGAGAGCGACAACATCGTTGACCTTGCAGGAGTAAGAAGGAATATTGACCTTTTTCCCGTTTACAAGAATATGTCCATGGGAAACCAGCATTCTTGACTCACTTCTCGATGCACCCCATCCAATATGATAAACAACACTGTCAAGACGCATTTCCAGTGAGGCAAGAAGGGATTGACCGGTATTTCCTTTTTTCCTTGCCGCTAGCTTGAAGGTCTTTCTAAACTGTCTCTCAAGGATCCCGTATATCCTTTTGACCTTTTGTTTCTCCCGAAGCTGTAGCCCGTATTCCGAAGCCTTCGCTCGATTTTGTCCGTGTTCTCCAGGCGGATAAGCTCTACGGTCTATGGCGCATTTTGCTGAAAGACATCGGGCTCCCTTGAGAAAAAGTTTAACTCCTTCTCTTCTGCAAAAACGACAAACAGGCCCATTATAACGTGCCAAAGGTTCTCCTTTTTCTTTGATAAAAATGAAGTGTTGCCTAGACCCTACGTCTTTTTGGTGGACGGCATCCATTGTGGGGAATAGGAGTAACATCCTTGATAAGGCTAATTTTGATTCCTACCGTTTGCAGGGCCCTGATGGCGGATTCTCTTCCAGATCCAGGACCCTTGACATAAACCTCACAGGATTTCATACCCATGTCAGCAGCTTTTTTGGTGGCAATTTCAGCAGCTTTTTGAGCGGCAAAAGGAGTGCTTTTACGGGAACCCTTGAAACTTTGTGCCCCTGAGCTGGACCAGGCAATTACATCACCCTTGGCGTCAGTAATGGAAATAATGGTGTTATTGAACGAGGCATGTATATGAACAATTCCAACCGGGACGTTCTTTTTCTCACGTTTCTTTGTACCTTTTTTAACGCTCATGAACCCCTCATCTATGGGTTAGAAATGTCATTAACCGGTTTTCTTTTTGGCGCCTATTCCTTTTTTCGGCCCCTTCCGGGTTCGAGCATTTGTCTTTGTTCTCTGGCCGCGGACAGGAAGGCCTTTCCTGTGACGCAAACCCTGATAACAACCGATATCCATTTTTCGTTTGATGTTCTGGGAAATCTCACGACGCAAATCCCCCTCCACCGTATAGGAGGCTTCAATTGCATCCCTGAGCTTTGCAATTTCATCATCAGTTAGGGAATGCACCCGAGTATTAAGGTCTATCCCAAGGGATGAAAGAATTCTTTGAGAGGTTGGCCTACCAATACCAAAGATGTATGTTAAAGCAATTTCTATTCTTTTGTTTCTTGGAAGATCAATTCCTACAATTCGAGCCAAGGAGCCTCTCCTTCGATTTTAATTAACCTTGCCGTTGCTTGTGCTTGGGATTTTCACATTTAATACGGACTATCCCATTCCGTTTAATAACCTGACATTTGGAACAGATGGGTTTTACAGAAGCTCGCACCTTCATTTTTTCTCCACTCAGTTGTTATCAGTCCTATTTGAACCGATATGTAATACGTCCCCTGGTTAAATCATAAAGGGACAGTTCAAGAGTGACTTTATCTCCGGGAAGAATTTTAATGTAATTCATTCTCATTTTTCCCGAGATATGGGCTAGAACTTTATGACCATTCTCCAATTCAACTCTGAACATAGCATTTGGCAGAGTTTCAAGAACAGTTCCCTGAACCTCTACCGTATCTTCTTTTCCCACTAAGACCTCAATTCAGGAATCTCACTTGTCGGGGTGTGTTAAGATCCTTGGACCACTTTTCGTTATTGCGATGGTATGCTCAAAATGCGCGGAAAGACTACCATCCTTGGTTACTGCCGTCCACCCATCTGCGAGAATTGTGGTTTCAGGACTTCCAATATTGACCATTGGTTCAAGGGCTAACACCATACCTTGTTCCAGTTTGACCCCTCTCCCTTTTTGTCCATAATTAGGAACGGGTGGTTCTTCATGAAGTTTTTTGCCGATCCCATGGCCGACAAAATTTCTGACCACAGAATATGAAAAGCTTTCAACATATTGTTGAATCGCAGAGGAGATATCTCCAATTCGGGATCCTATGATTGCATGTTCTATCCCGATTTCGAGAGATCTTCTTGTGACCTCAAGAAGATTTAGGGCTTCATCCGAAACCAACCCTACCGGAACTGTTATCGCAGCATCCCCAAAATATCCATCGAGTTCGACTCCATAATCCAATCCGACAATATCTCCTGAGTTTAACACATATTTATTAGGGATTCCATGGACAACCACATTGTTGACTGATAAACAGATGGATGCAGGATACGAATGATAACCTTTAAATGCAGGTTTTGCCTTATTTTTATAAGCATATTCTTCAGCAAATTTATCAATTTCCAAGAGTGAGATTCCCGGAGAGATTATCCCTTGTAATTCTTTAAGGGCATTTCCCACAATTCGACCCGCTCTCTGAATTTTTTCAATCTCAGAATCATTTTTCAAATAAATCATATAATTTTGTTTACTCTAGGATTTGCTTAATCATATTTTCTATTTCAGAAAATACAGTTTCGATTGATCTGCTTGCATTAACAGATTTTAATATTTTTTGTTTATTATAATATTCTAAAAGCGGACGCGTATGTTCCCAATAAACAGTTGAGCGCTGACGAATAACATTCTCGTTGTCATCCGACCGCTGAACCAATGGGATTCCGCAGACATCACACAGGTTATCATGGAGTGGCTTGGCATAAATTATATGATATGTCCTTTGGCATTTAGGACACATCCGTCTACCCGATAGGCGGGAAATTCGCTCTTCTTCATCCATAGTGAAATCAATAACTAAGTTAATTTTAGAGTGAACCTTGGTCATGATTTTGTCAAGCTCTTGAGCCTGAAGGATATTTCTAGGAAATCCATCGAAAACAAATGTCTTTTTTGCAAATTCTGGAGATGATATTTTCTCAAGAACGAGACCTAGGACAAGTTGGTCGGGGACCAACTCTCCTCTTTCCATAAATCCTTTAGCTTGGACCCCGAGCATAGATCCAGCCTTAATAGAATCCCGCAAAAGATCTCCCGTGGAAATCTTCACGATTGGATATCTCTCTACAAGCATGTTGGCTTGGGTCCCTTTTCCTACACCAGGAGGACCTATGAAAACTATATGCATCGACTATGCAATCCTTCCCCTGATGCGGCTCTTTTTAAGAAAGCCTTCATAATTTCTGGACATCATATAGGATTCAATCTGTTGTGAAGTATCAAGTGATACACCTATTACGATCAGAAGGGAAGTTCCGCCAAAATAAAAAGGTACATGTAGCTGATAAATGAGAATTTCAGGAATAACACAGACAATAGCCAAATATACAGCACCAACTAGAGTAATCCGATTCATGACCTTATAAATAAAAGTTGCCGTGGATTTTCCAGGCCGTATTCCAGGAATAAATCCCCCATATTTCTGAATATTCTCAGCTATATCTGCAGGGTTAAGAACAACTGCCGTATAAAAAAAACTGAAAAATAGAATAAGCATTACATATAGCAAGGTATAGGAAAAACTTCCAGGTGCGAGTGACTTACCAATGGATTGAATCCAAGGGACACTAATAAACCCTGCTATGGTGGCCGGGAAAGAGATTAGAGATGAAGCAAAAATTGGTGGAATGACACCAGCTGTGTTGATCTTGAATGGAATATGCGTCGATTGCCCCGCAACCATCTTATTCGAGACAAGTCTTTTAGCATATTCCACTGGAATTTTACGGCGAGCTGTTTCAATAAAAACAATCGAAGCGACAACAAAAATAACCATAATGATTAATGCTAAAAGAACAAAACCAGATATTTCTTCCTGTTGATAAAGCTTAAAAGTCGACACAACCGCAGAAGGAAGCCGGGCCACAATTCCGGAAAAAATAATCAAACTTATGCCATTACCAACGCCGCGTTCGGTAATTTGTTCACCAATCCACATAACAAAAGTTGTTGCAGCAGTCAGAGTAATCATAACCATGATCCGGAAGCCCCAACCAGGATGGGGGACAAATTGGCCGTGATTCATTTGCTCCAGTCCAAGAGCAATTCCGAAAGACTGGATCATGGCAATTCCGACTGTCAGATAGCGGGTGTATTTCGTAATAACTTTCCTGCCTCGCTCTCCTTCTTTGGAAAGTGCTTGTAGAGCAGGATGTACGACGGTTAACAATTGCAATATAATGGATGCCGAAATATACGGCATAATACCTAAAGCAAAAATTGTCAACCGGGAAAGAGCGCCACCCGAAAACATGTCAAAAAAACCGATCAAAGCTCCACCATTTTGATGGAGAAACTTCGATAGTTCGGATCCATTTACCCCAGGTGTGGGAACATAGGCACCGATCCTATATATGGCAAGCATTCCAAGGGTAAAGAGAACTCTTTCTCTTAGCTCTGGAATTTTCCAGATATTTTCAAAAGTGCGTAGGATTCTCTCAACCAATCGATCCGCCCATTTTAACAATTTTATCCTGAACGGACTGACTTACAGAAATCCCATTAATTATGTAAGGTTTAGTAGGATCACCATTTCCAAGAATTTTTATTGAAAATTTTCTGGATCGCGGAGGATGAATGACTCCTAACTCCATAAGAGAATTTACATCGACAAGATTGTCTGGAAATGTAAAATTCTCAAGCCTATCAATATTAACAGTCAGCACTTCCACTTTATCTAACGGAGTGAATCCTCTTTTCGGAATTCTGAGAATAAGTGGGGTTTGGCCACCTTCGAACCCTGGAGGCTTAACTCCACCCGAGCGCGCTCCTTGACCTTTGTGACCTTTGGTGGAGGTTTTTCCATGTCCAGATCCAGTACCCCGCCCTACTCGCTTTTTTCTATGCTTTGCCCCATCAGAGGGCTTAAGATCATGGAATTTCATGTCAAATGGCTCCCTATACTTCCGTTACCTGGATCATATGTTTGGTCTTGTTGACCATTCCCATAATGGTTGGAGATACATTATGGATGACTTCATTGTTCGGACGTCTGAGCCCAAGAGCAAAAACTACTTCGCGAATTTTGCGAGGGGTTCCAATGGTACTTTTTATCAGACGAATCCTAATCTTTTTTTCCGGCATGGTTCTTCTCCCAAGGAAATTATAAAATTACAGGACTTCTGGCTTCCTCTCATCCATAGCGTCCTTATAGCTTCTTAGCTTTTTAAGCCCTTCCAGAGTGGCGCGCACAACATTGTACGGATTGCTGGATCCAAGGGATTTACAAAGGACATTTGTTGCACCCAAGACCTCCATAACAGCTCGGACAGCGCCTCCGGCTATTAACCCGGTGCCCTCTGAAGCGGGTTTGATCATGACATCTTCAGCACCGAAATGCCCGATAACCTCATGGGGGACGGTTGTTGCCTTCAATGGAACTGAAATCAGATTTTTCTTTGCGTTTTCGATAGCTTTTTTTATGGCTTCAGGGACTTCAGTGGATTTTCCTTTACCCATCCCAACGACACCAGCCCCATTTCCAACAACTACGAGGGCTGAAAAGGAAAACCTTTTTCCACCCTTCACAACTTTTGAGACTCGGTTTACAAATACTACCTTATCCTTAAGGGCACTATGGTCAATTTTGATGTGTTCCAAATTACCTCCCAAGATTCATTTTAAAAAAGGAGACCACCTTCACGGGCCCCTTCAGCAAGAGCTTTGATGCGTCCATGATAGAGGTATCCGCCCCTATCAAATACCACGCTGGAAATATTTTTCTTTTGGGCTTCGGTCGCAAGAACTTGGCCGACTTGTTTGGCCACTGCAATGGTATCTCCTGATTTAATATCAGGAAAAGTCAGGGACGAAGCAGAAGCTAAAGTCTTTCCCGTTGAATCATCTATAATTTGAGCATAGATATATTTAAGGCTCCGATATACCGAAAGTCTTGGACGATCAGGGCTTCCCTTGATTTTTTTCCGGACTCTGGCGTGTTTAGATATACGTTTTTCATTTCTTGTCGATAATTTCACAATAATCTCCTATGGGAATTACTTTTTACCAGTCTTTCCTTCTTTTCTTCGGACCTTTTCACCTTCAAACCGGATTCCCTTTCCTTTATAAGGTTCCACTGGGCGGGCTTGTTTGATTTCGGAGGAAATTTTGCCCAGGAGTTCCTTGTCATAGGATGTAAGTGTGATAATAGTTTGTTTTTCAACTGAACCCTTGATTTGGGGAGGAAGAGTCATTTCCACAGGTTTGGTAAACCCAAGTGTCATCGATAGGTTCTGACCAGAAAGCTGAGCCCTATACCCGACACCAGATATTTCCAAGGTTTTTTTAAAGGGCACGGCAACACCTGTAACCTTGTTATTAATTAAGGCTCGGTGCAAACCATGAAGGGCCTTATCCTTCCCATTATCTGTGGGTCTTGTTATCTTGAGGAGATCTCCCTGCTGTTCGATAGAAAATCCATGAGGAAGTTTATGAGTCATCTCTCCATGGGGTCCTTTAATATGAATATCAAGATTTGAAATCTTGACAATCACCCCTTTGGGAACAGAAATCGGTAATTTTCCAATACGAGACATAGTTGACTCCAACTCAGGTGATCACCAGATTTGACAGAGAACTTCTCCGCCAAGATTCAATTGTTTTGCTTTACGGTCTGTCATTACCCCCTGGGATGTTGAGACAATCGTCACTCCGATTCCTCCCATGAGAATTTTATGCTTTGATACTTTTTGGTAGACCCTAAGCCCTGGTTTTGAAATTCTCTTCAGACCACGGATAAGAGGGACCCGATCTTTGGAAATTCTTAAATGAATAGTCAGGTTCTTTTTTCCTTTCTCTTCCGTCGTCTCAAAAGAAGAGATTAAGCCTTCCTCCTGCATGACATTAAGGATATTTTCCTTCAGCTTGGAATGTTGGCATGAAACTGTCTGATATACCCTCAAATTTGCGTTTCTTATCCGGGTAAGCATATCAGCAATAGGATCTGTCATAGACATACTTTCCCCCTTTCACCAGGATGATTTGGTAATTCCCGGAATCTCACCTTTCAATGAAAGATTCCGAAAACAAATACGGCACATTCCAAAGTCACGCATAAATCCTCTAGGCCGACCACAAAGCTTGCATCGATTATAGGCTCTCACTTTAAATTTCTGGATTTTTTTCGCTTTGTTGACCATCGAAATTTTAGCCATATTCTCCTCATTTACTTTCTGAAAGGCAGCCCAAGTAGAGATAACAATTTTTTTGAGCTTTCATTGTCGGTAGCAGTTGTAACAATAGAAATGTCAAACCCATGGGACATAGTAATTTCATCATATTTGATTTCAGGAAAAATTATTTGTTCTTTAAGGCCGAGAGAATAATTTCCGTTTCCATCAAAGGACCGTTCATTAATTCCTTTAAAGTCACGAATTCTAGGCAAGGCAATGGAAATAAGACGGTCAAGAAATTCCCACATGATATCACCCCTCAGGGTGACCATCACTCCTATTGGCATACCCTCACGAAGCTTGAATCCTGCAATGGATTTCCTCGCTTTTGTTGTGACAGGTCTTTGACCAGTGATAAGGCCCAATTCCTTAGAAGCCATGTCTAGGAGTTTTGGGTTCCCAATAGCTTCTCCTAAAGCCACATTTAACGTTATTTTTGAAAGTTTCGGAACCTGCATGATGTTTTTCAGGTTCAATTCTTGCATAAGTTGAGGCTGGATCTCTGAAAAATAACGTTGTTTAAGACGCGGCTCGATAGATTTTTCACGAGAAGAAGATGTAGTTTTAGGAGAACCCTTTGAGGATTCCTGAAGTTTTTTAGAAGGCTTTTTCCCCGATTTTGCGGGAGCCGAATTTTTTTTCTCTGCCATCATCTACCTTTCTTGACTACTTTTGATCGATAATTTCATTGCATTTTTTACAGGCTCTAAGCTTCTTCCCAGAGTCTAAGATCCGGTGGCCTATTCTCGTTGCCTTGTGGCACTGGGGACATTCGATTAGGACATTAGAGGCATTAAGAAAGTTTTCCTTTTCAATTATCCCCCCCTGAGGATATGCCTGATTTGGTTTGATCGTTTTTTTAATCATATTAATGTTTTCAACATATACACGGTGTTTGAGGCGATCAAGTTTGATAATTTTCCCTGTCTTTCCTTTATCTTTTCCTGTCAAAACCATAACCTTGTCATCCTTTTTCAATGGAGGAAAAGAAAAAGGACTATCTAATTTTTTTTTCATAATCAACCTCAATTGTTAGATAACTTCCGGCGCAAGGGAAAGGATTTTCATGAATTTTCTTTTCCTTAGTTCTCTTGCTACAGGACCAAAAATTCTTGTTCCAATCGGATCCCCTTGAGCATTAATCAATACAGCAGCATTCTGGTCGAATCTTATATAAGATCCATCTTCTCTACGAGCTTCCTTTACCGTTCTCACTACGACAGCTTTAGCCACATCACCTTTTTTTACTGAAGCATTGGGGGTGGCCTCTTTGATAGAGACAACGATAGTGTCACCTAAATGAGCATATCTACGTCTTGATCCACCCAGAATATGGAAGCACATGACTTTTTTTGCACCTGAATTGTCTGCTACTTGTAAAATAGTCCTGAGTTGTATCATGTAATTGGGCCTCTTGAAATAATATTATAAAATTTTAACAACCCTATGATGCTTATCTTTGCTGATAGGACGCGTTTCTGCCAAAAGAACCATTGCTCCCTCAGGAATCTCGATATCTGTATGGGCTTTGACCCTATTTTTTTTTGTCACCACTTTTTTATAAAGCGGATGCATCACCTTTCGTCGGATTTCAACAACGACAGTTTTCGTCATCTTGTTTTTAACGACAACCCCTTGGAGTCCCCCAGGAGATTTAGATGGAGACTTCAAAGGAGTATCTTTATTTTCTGCCATTGATCGTCCTTTCAGTAAGAATAGTAAAACATTTTGCAATATTTCTTTTTTCATTCTTTACGAGATGTCCATGTTCCAAACGTCCATTCACTCTTTGGATTCTATAGGTCAAAAGTTTTCTTTTTCCTTCAACAATAGCTTTCTGAATTTCATCATCACTCATTTGTCTAATTTCAGAGGATTTCATTGATGATCCTCCCTTTTAACAATTTTGGTGGCGAATGGCATCTTATATGCTGCGAGGCGAAGGGCTTCTTCAGCAACCTCCGGGGAAACTCCCTCCATCTCGTAAATAATTCTGCCAGGTTTAATAACCGCAACCCAGAATTCTGGATTTCCCTTCCCAGAACCCATACGGGTTTCTGCGGGTTTTCTCGTGATAGGTTTATCCGGAAAAACTCTTATCCAAACCTTTCCGCCACGTTTCACAAACCGGGTAATCGCGATTCGCCCGGCTTCAATTTGACGAGAAGTAAGCCAGTGTGGTTCAGTCGCCTTAAGCCCGTAATCACCGAATGCCAATTCAGATCCGCGATAGGCCTTTCCTTTAAGATTTCCTTTCATCATCTTTCGATGTTTAACTTTTTTAGGGCTTAACATTACTACTTCACCTTTCTGTTCTTTTCAGACGACTTTTCTGCAGTCGCTTCGGTTTCAGACGGAAGATGATCTCCCATATAAACCCAAACCTTAATTCCGATTTTCCCGAATGTGGTAAAGGATTCGGCAAGACCAAAATCGATATCTGCTCGGATCGTCTGCAATGGAACACGTCCTTCCCTGTACCATTCAGTTCTCGCTATTTCGGCTCCGCCAAGTCTCCCCGCGCAACAAATCTTAATTCCCAAAGCTCCAAACCTTAAAGCGGAGGCGACACTTTTCTTCATTGCGCGACGAAAGGAAATCCGCTTTTCCAGCTGAGAGGCGATGGATTCAGCCACTAACTGCGCATCAACTTCAGGCTTCTTTACTTCTTTGATGGAGATGGCAAGATCGGACTTAATACTTTTTGAAAGATCTTGTTTCAGTTTCTCTATTTCAGACCCTTTTTTCCCAATGATTAGACCGGGTTTGGCGGAGTGTATCAGGACACGCGTAATATTGTCCTTTCCGGTCCGTTCTATATCAATACGTGAAATTCCGGCCTGGTATAATTTTTTCTTTATATACTTCCGGATTTGAATATCTTCGTGGAGCCATTCTACATATGATTTTTTGGCATACCAACGAGAATTCCAAGTTTTGATATAGCCAAGACGAAACCCGGTTGGATGTACTTTCTGTCCCATATGACCCCTATTTGATTACAGCGTTATTTACGCGTGAGAACTATGGTGAGATGCGAGGTCCGTTTTTTGATGGAATAGGCTCGCCCCATGGCTCGAGGCTGAATTCTCTTCATTACAGGACCTTGGTCTACAAATATCCTTGCAATAATAAGATCCTCAGACTCCCCCAAAAACTTCTGTTTTGCGTTGCTGACAGCAGAATTGAGGGTCTTTAGAATAATTGGCGCAGGCCCGCGGCGAGTGAATGTCAAATAGGACTGAGCCTTTGTCACATCCATTCCCCGAATGGCATCAATGACAAATCTGACTTTCCGAGGAGAAACCTTCATAAATCTGTTTTTAGCAATCGATTCACCAGGTAGCGACATAAGGTACCTTTCAATTCATTTTAATAACTATCGTTTTGCTGTTTTTTCGACTTTAGAACCGCCATGGGCCTTAAAAAGTCTTGTTGGAGAAAATTCACCTAATTTATGACCTACCATATTTTCAGTCACATAAACCGGAATGAATTTCTTTCCATTGTGAACAGAAAAAGTGAACCCAATCATTTCCGGAATGATCATAGACCTTCTTGACCAGGTCTTTATCATTTTTTTTTCACCTGTGGAAATTGATTTCTCAACCTTTTCCAAAAGTGATGAATCAATAAAGGGGCCCTTTTTTATTGATCTTGGCATTTTGATTCCTTTTATTTACGTCGGCGAATGATTAAATTATCAGTCTTAGGATTATGGCGAGTTTTAAATCCTTTAGAAGGCTGTCCCCAAGGAGAACAGGGATGACGGCCTCCAGATGATTTTCCTTCTCCACCGCCCAATGGATGGTCTACTGGATTCATGGCTACCCCACGGACATGGGGTCTTTTTCCCATCCATCTCGACCGGCCAGCTTTTCCAATGGAAATATTCTCATGCTCAATATTCCCAACCTGCCCGATAGAAGCTCTGCACCGCCCATGGATCTTTCGTGTTTCACCAGACGAAAGTTTGATTATAACCCAATCGGCTTCCCTTCCCAATATCTGAGCATAAGCTCCGGCTGATCTGGCAATTTTACCACCTGCGCCAATTTTAAACTCAATATTGTGAACAAGGGTACCAAGAGGAATTTGTCCGAGTTCCAAAACATTCCCAGGTTTAATGTCTGCGCCGGTTCCTGAAATCACAGTATCATTTACATTGAGCCCGACGGGGGCAAGAATATAGGCCCTAAACCCATCGGCATAACAGATAAGAGCAATCCGTGAAGATCTATTGGGATCGTATTCAATTGATTCGACTTTAGCAGGGATACCATCTTTGATTCTTTTAAAGTCAATAAGCCGATAGGCCCTTTTATGACCGCCACCTCTATGTCTTGAGGTTAATTTGCCGACATTGTTCCGTCCTCCCGAGGAGGTTTTGGAATTTGTGAGCGGTTTATATGGCTTTTCCGCGGTAATTTCATCAAAAGTATAGCCAGTTTTGTAACGGCTAGATTGCGGAACTGGATTGTAGGACTTGATACCCATGGCTAAGCTCCCTCAAAAATATCTAATTTGAACCCTTCCTTAAGAGTTATATAAGCCCTTTTGCGGTCCGGATAGGCCCCCTTTACCAATCCGATCCTTTTTTTCTTTCCTTTGCGAACAACGGTTTTAACAGATTCAACCTTTACATTGAAAATTTTTTCCACCGCATGTTGGATTTGAATCTTATTGGCTTTTTTATAGACGTGAAAAAGGTAGACCGAATTTTTTTCCCGGACACGGTCTGATTTTTCCGATAAAATAGGTCTGATCAGAATATCTGAAATATCCATTTATACTGATCCTTTCAAAAATTGTTCAATCCATTGGGAGGAGTCAATTGAAACTAAGACAGTATCGGCCAGGACAACATCAAGTGGGGTGACCTGTTGGGGGGAAAGCATAGATATCCCAGGGATATTTCGGGCACCAAGCATAGCTTCATAGGAAAATATTTCTGCCACAAGAAGAATATTTCTGAACCCAGGATCGACATTGTAGCGCGATAAGAGTTGGATAAATTCTTTTGTCTTGTGAGTATCTGGCTCAATCGAGGGAACAATGCTGATTTGGCCTTCGGAGGCCCGGACAAGTAACGCCTCCCTCAAGGCGGACAATACTTTCTTACTTGGTTCCCGGTAGGAATAATTCCTAGGTCTCGGTCCAAAAATAATGGCTCCACCTCGCCACTGGGGAGCCCTCGTGGAACCTTGGCGGGCTCTTCCTGTCCCCTTTTGGCGATAAGGCTTTTTCCCTCCCCCGGAAACTTCCCCTCTTGTTTTGGTAGAAGCATTTCCTGAACGAAGACCAGCAAATTGCATTGTTGTAATTTCATGAATCAAGCCTGAGTTAAATGATTCATTTGAAACTTCAGACTCGAATACAATCTTCGCATTAACAGACCCATCTGGGGCGTACACAGGAATTTCCATTTTCATCCTTTATCGATTAGTCTCTTTTAAATAGAAGAAGTGTTCCTCTATGGCCAGGAACGGAACCTTTCAGCAAAAGGAGATTGGCTTCGGCCTTTACTTCCACGACTTCAAGATTTTTTACGGTAATCTGCTTATTCCCCATATGCCCGGGGAGTTTTTTATTTTTCAAGACCCGGGAGGGATAGGCAGATGATCCAATGGAACCTGGCTCTCGATGGAACATAGAACCATGTGTGGCATCTCCTCCTCTGAAGTGATGCCGCTTCATGACTCCGGCAAAACCTTTTCCTTTACTGACACCGGTTACGCTCAGAAGGTCTCCAACTTTAAAGAAATCAGCTCCAATAATCATTCCCGAGGTGTACTGGTCTTCGGAAGTTCTAATCTCCCGGATTGTCCTATAGATATTTTTGGAATATTTCTGAAAGTGTGATCTCATGGGTTTGGTTACAGAGTTTGGTTTTACTACTCCATACCCCAACTGGACAGATTGATAACCATCATTTTCCAAAGTCTTAATCTGGATAACCTCACATGGACCAACCTTAACGACAGTGACAGGAACTGCCTTCCCATTCGAAAGGTATATTTGTGTCATTCCGATCTTTTCACCTATCAAAGAGTTCACTTTGATCTCCTACAGCTTAATTTCAACATCGACACCGGCTGGAAGTTCCAGTTTCATCAAGGCATCAATCGTTTCAGGTGTTGGGTCCAAAATGTCGAGGAGCCGCTTGTGAGTCCTTCTCTCAAACTGTTCCCGGGATTTTTTATCCGCATGAGGAGAACGAAGCACTGTAAATTTTTCAATCCTTGTAGGAAGTGGGATCGGTCCCTTGATTGTTGCTCCCGTCCGTTTGGCTGTTGAGACAATATCCACGAGAGATTGATCAAGTATCCTAAAATCAAAACCTTTAAGACGAATTCTAATTTTTTGATCCATGGGCATACTTTCTATTTTTAGAGGATAACCTTGGAGATCACTCCGGCTCCGACAGTCCGGCCACCTTCCCGGATCGCAAACCGAAGCCCGTCTTCCATCGCGATCGGCGTGATCAGCTTCACCTTCACCCGAATGTTGTCTCCAGGCATCACCATTTCCACTCCCTCACTCAGCGACACAACCCCGGTCACATCGGTCGTCCGGAAGTAGAATTGCGGCCGGTATCCATTGAAGAACGGCGTATGCCGCCCTCCTTCTTCCTTCGTCAGAATGTAGGCTTCCGCCTCAAATTCCGTGTGGGGCGTGATCGATCCCGGCTTCGACAAAACCATCCCACGCTCCACATCTTCCTTCTTCGTTCCCCGCAGCAGCAATCCCACGTTGTCTCCGGCCTGCCCAGAATCCAGCACCTTCCGGAACATCTCCACTCCCGTCACAACGGTCTTCTGCGTATCCCGGATCCCAACAATCTCGATCTCGTCTCCCACCTTCACGATCCCGCGCTCCACACGTCCCGTCACCACCGTTCCGCGTCCGCTGATCGAGAACACATCCTCCACCGGCATCAGGAACGGCTTTTCAACATCGCGCACCGGCGTCGGGATATACTCATCCACCGTGTCCATCAGCTTCAGAATCGGGCCGCAATTCGGACAGTCCCTCTTCCCGCATCCACATTCCAGCGCCTTCAGGGCCGATCCCCGCGTAATCGGAATCTCATCCCCCGGAAACTCATACTTCGACAGAAGCTCCCGCACTTCCAATTCCACCAGTTCCAGAAGCTCCGGGTCATCCACCATGTCCACCTTGTTCAGAAACACCACGATGTACGGAACCCCGACCTGTCTCGCCAACAGAATGTGTTCCCGGGTCTGAGGCATCGGCCCATCCGCCGCCGACACCACAAGGATCGCTCCGTCCATCTGGGCTGCTCCCGTGATCATGTTCTTCACGTAGTCCGCATGCCCCGGACAATCCACATGCGCGTAATGCCGCTTTGCCGTCTGATATTCCACGTGCGCAATGGCGATCGTAATCCCACGCTCCCGCTCTTCCGGTGCCTTGTCGATCTGGTCATACGCAAGAAATTCCGCCATCTTATTCGCTGCCAAAACTCGCGTGATCGCCGCCGTCAGCGTCGTCTTCCCATGATCCACATGGCCGATCGTTCCAATATTCAAATGCGGCTTTGTTCTCTCGAATTTTGCTTTTGCCATCTACAATCTCCTACATTTTAAAGACTAATACGACTTCAGGCTTTGGATTTTTCGATGATTTCATCAGCCACATTTTTCGGAGCAGGCTCATAATAAGCCAACAACATAGTAAAAATGCCGCGACCTTGGGTCATTGACCGCAGATCTGTTGCATATCCGAACATGGAAGAAAGAGGGACATGGGCATCGATGACTTGAGCTCCGCCCCGAGCATTCATGCCGATGATTTTTCCTCGGCGACTGCTGAGATCTCCCATCGTATCTCCAAGATATTCTTCAGGAACAACTACTTCGACATTCATGATGGGTTCAAGAATGACACCTGAGGCTTTTCTTACTCCGTCCTTCAATGCCATTGAGGCAGCGATTTTGAAGGCCATTTCTGAAGAGTCGACATCATGATAGGATCCAAAGGTCAGGGCCACCTTCATGTCGACAAGAGGAAACCCGGCAAGGACTCCGCCTGCCATAGCTTCAATGACGCCCTTTTCGATCGCAGGAATATATTCCTTCGGAACGACCCCGCCCACAATTTTGTTTTCGAATACAAATCCTGCCCCTCGCTCAAGAGGTTCAATTTCGAAAACAACATGACCATATTGGCCGCGTCCACCAGTCTGGCGAATATATTTCCCTTCGATCTCAACCTTTTTGGTAATGGTTTCCCTGTAGGCCACCTGAGGCTTTCCGACGTTCGCATCCACCTTGAATTCCCGCTTGAGACGATCCACGATAATTTCCAGGTGAAGTTCTCCCATTCCCGAAATAATGGTCTGACCAGTTTCATCATCACTGGAAACCCGCAATGAGGGATCCTCTTGGGAAAGACGGCCCAGAGAAAGGCCGAGCTTTTCCTGATCCCCCTTGGTTTTCGGTTCGATTGCAACAGATATGACAGGGTCAGGAAATTCGATAACCTCTAGAAGAATGGGATTATTTTCATCTGAGAGGGTATCCCCCGTAAGGGTATTTTTTAATCCCACTGCTGCAGCGATATCACCCGCATAGACTTCCTTGATATCTTCACGCTTGTCCGCATGCATCCTCAAAATACGTCCAATACGCTCACGGCTTTGACGTGTCGAATTATAAACATATGACCCAGCCTCGACCTTCCCGGAATACACCCGGAAAAAAGTCAATTGCCCCACAAAAGGATCGGTCATGATTTTAAAAGCCAACGCTGAAAAAGGTTCATCATCACTACATTTTCGGATTTTCTCTTCCTTTGAGCCGGGAGTGATGCCAATGACATCCGGAACATCCAATGGACCCGGCAGATAACTTATCACGGCGTCAAGAAGTTGCTGGACACCTTTGTTTTTGAAGGCTGACCCGCACAAAACGGGTGTTCCCTTCATTTCAATCGTAATTTTTCTGAGTGCAGCGACAATTTCTTCTGGGGAAATAGGCTCTTCTGCCAGAATTTTTTCTGTAATGCCGTCATCGTGGACAGAAATGGATTCAAGCAACATTTCCCTGTACTTGTTCGCTTTTTCCAGCATTTCCGCAGGAATATCCAGCACATCGTATCGCAAACCGGTTGGGTCGTTATAAACAATTGCCTTCATGGAAACGAGATCAATCACACCCGAAAACTGATCCTCAGCTCCTATCGGAATCTGGACCGGTATCGGGTTGGCCTTCAGACGATCGACCATCGTGGCAACAGAGGCATAAAAATCCGCTCCTACGCGATCCATCTTGTTCATGAATGCAATTCGGGGAACTCGGTATTTGTCAGCCTGCCTCCAAACAGTTTCAGACTGCGGCTCCACGCCTTGAACCGAATCGAATAAGGCAATGGCTCCATCCAGAACACGTAGAGACCTCTCGACCTCGATTGTGAAATCGACATGGCCAGGAGTATCAATGATATTAACCCTGTTTTCTTTCCAGGTTGTTGTGATGGCTGCTGAAGTGATCGTAATACCGCGCTCACGTTCTTGGTCCATCCAATCCATGACAGTATTGCCTTCGTGAACCTCACCCATGCGGTGCACAACACCGGTATAAAAAAGGATGCGCTCCGTTGTGGTGGTTTTCCCCGCATCAATGTGGGCCATGATGCCAATATTGCGGGTCCGATCAAGAGAATACTGCCGACTCACCGATTCCTCCTACCACTTATAATGAGCAAATGCTTTATTTGCTTCTGCCATTCTGTGAGTGTCTTCACGCTTCTTTACAGAAGACCCCACGTTGTTCGAAGCATCAATAATTTCTGCAGCAAGCTTTTCTTCCATGGAATGCCCTGAGCGGGATTTAGCTCCAGAGACCATCCATCGCAATGCCAGGGAGATCCTCCGATTCGGCCTTACTTCGACGGGAACCTGATATGAGGCGCCCCCAACTCGTCTTGATTTGACTTCAAGAACAGGCTTTACATTGTCGACCGCCAACTTGAAAACCTTGAGTGGATCAGGTCCCATCTTGGATGTAATGATTTCCATCGAAGAATAGAACACATTTTCAGCCGTCGTTTTCTTTCCCTGTTTCATCAGAGTGTTGATCATCTTAGCGACAAGGCGACTATTGAATTTTGCATCGGGAAGAACTTCACGACGGTCTACTTGATTTGATCTACGCGGCATCGCATATACTCCAGGTTTTTTTGAAACTCACAAATATTTTAGGATTTTGCCTTTTTTGATCCATACTTTGAACGGCTTTGCTTCCGATTTGCGACTCCAGCAGCATCCAAGGCACCGCGGACAATATGATACCTGACGCCAGGGAGATCCTTTACACGGCCGCCACGAACCAAAACGATCGAATGTTCCTGAAGGTTATGCCCGATTCCTGGAACATATGCTGTAATCTCAAACCCGTTTGTCATTCTGACACGGGCAACTTTTCTTAAGGCCGAGTTAGGTTTTTTTGGCGTAGTCGTATAAACCCTGACGCATACTCCCCGTCTCTGGGGACAGCGCGTCAACGCTGGGCTTTTGCTTTTTTCCTGCAGCTTTTTTCGACCACTCCGAACAAGCTGATTAATCGTCGGCACGAATTACTCCTCCCTTTTTTATATCTCTTTTCGCAAGAAGCGAACCTTGCCATTTTATTGATGAACAGGCCACAAGTCAAGAACCTGATTCTTCGCCTTCCAGAGGGATGTATGTTTTCCGAAATTTTGGGAATCCTGTTCCAGCCGGAATAAGACGTCCTACAATGACGTTTTCCTTCAAGCCCTGCAGATCGTCGGTTTTTCCATTTATGGCAGCCTCTGTGAGTACCCGGGTCGTTTCCTGGAAAGAAGCTGCTGAGATAAAGCTTTCCGTGGACAGGGCCGCCTTTGTTATCCCGAGAAGAAGCGGGCTTCCGCTTGCTGGTTTTTTCCCTTCCAGAACCAATCGTTCGTTTTCTTCTTCAAAATTGCTTCTGTCTACCTGGCTTCCCAGCATGAAGGTTGAGTCTCCGGGGTCATCTACTCTTATTTTTCGGAGCATTTGTCTGACAATAACCTCGATGTGCTTGTCATTGATTCCGACCCCCTGGAGACGATAGACCTCCTGAACCTCATTCACTAGGTAAGACATAAGATTCTGGGGGCCAAGGACCGTCAGGATATCGTGAGGATTGACGGAGCCATCCATTAAGGGTTCTCCCGCTTCTACCCAGTCATTTTCATGGACGCTCACGTGTTTTCCTTTGGGAATCACATATTCTTTTTCGTCCCCCAATTCATTAACGATCTTGACAGTCCGCGTTCCTCTTCCTTGTTTGCTGTTTCCAAATACAACGGTTCCTTCAATTTCTGTTATGACAGCCTGTTCCTTTGGTTTTCTGGCTTCAAAAAGTTCTGCGACCCTCGGAAGTCCCCCCGTAATATCCTTAGTTTTGGTTGATTCCCTGGGGATTTTGGCAAGAACATCTCCCGGGTAAACCACTGACTTTTCCTCAACAAGGATATGTGCACCCGTTGGGAGAGGATATTCACGTCTGTTTTTTGTTCCAGCCTCCCTTACTTCGAGTCTTGGACGCATATTTTGTTTGGAGTCAATAATGACCCGGCTCTTCAGACCGGAAATTTCATCAATTTCCTCTCTCAGTGTCACACGTTCGATGATATCCTTGAAGGAGCATACCCCTTCCACTTCCGTGATGATTGGCGTGGAAAAAGGATCCCACTCGACAAGTTTTGAACCTACGGTGACATGCTGGTTGTTTTCCACCAGCAATTTGGCTCCGTAAACAACAGAGTAACGTTCTTTTTCCCGACCATCCTCATCAATAATAACGATCTTGCCGTTCTTGGACATCGCGATATTGGAGCCTTCATTATTTTTCACTGTTGTCAGGTTATCGTAACGAACTCGACCATCACGTTTGGACTCGTGAATGGACTGCTTTCCAACCTGAGCCGTTCCACCGATATGGAATGTCCTCATTGTCAGCTGGGTTCCGGGTTCGCCGATGGACTGGGCTGCGATAATACCGATCGCTTCTCCAAGTTCAACTCTTTTTCCTCGGCTAAGATCTCTACCATAGCAGGCCGCACAGACGCCCCTCTTCGACTGACAGGTCAGGACTGACCTGATCTTGATTATGTCTATTCCTGATTCCCTGATTTTCTCAACTTCCTCTTCATTGATCTCCTGACCGGCCCTTACAATCACTTCCGGTGAGGCTATTTTCTTCTTGGCCGCGGATCCAGGATAATAAATGTCTTCCGATGAAACACGTCCAAGAATCCGCTCTTCGAGCGGTTCGATTGTCTCTCCCCCTTCGACAAGAGCCGTGACATCGATCCCGTTCATTGTTCCGCAATCTTCTTCCGTAATAATGACATCCTGGGCCACATCGACGAGTCTTCTGGTAAGATAACCCGAATTGGCCGTCTTCAGAGCTGTATCGGCAAGGCCTTTTCGGGCACCGTGGGTCGATATAAAGTATTGAAGAACGCTCAATCCTTCTCTGAAATTCGCGGTAATCGGCGTTTCAATGATTTCTCCCGAAGGTTTGGCCATAAGACCACGCATACCGCCCAGTTGGCGGATCTGCTGGGCCGAACCTCTTGCACCCGAATCTGCCATCATGTAAATGGAATTGAAGTCCCGATCAGTCTTTCCCTCCTTAACGGCAGACTCTTCATCCTTCAACTCTTTCATCATTTCATCGGCAACCTGCTCAGTGATCTGGGCCCATTTATCAATGACCTTATTGTATCTTTCTCCAGAAGTTATCAACCCTTCATTGTATTGAGTTTCAATCTCCTGAATTTCCTCATTGGCTTTTTCTATGGTGAGGGCCTTGTGCTTCGGAATTCTCATATCTCCGATGGCAATAGACAAACCAGATCTTGTCGCGAAATGGAACCCAACCTGTTTGATATTATCCAGAAAGATTACAGTTTCTTTTCGGCCCGCATTTCGGTAACAAAAATCAATCAGATTTGTGAGGACCTTTTTGTTTAACTCCCGGTTTATTTCAGAAAAAGGAATCTGTGGAGGGACGATTTCAAAGAACAGGACTCGGCCGACTGTGGTCTCCACACGTTCGTATTCTCCGGATTCTTTCTTCATCCGAAGGACAATTTTGGCATGAAGGCCGACCTTCCCGGAGTCATAGGCAACCCGAACCTCCTCGGAAGAGGCAAAAATCATTCCGTTCCCTCTTTCACCCGCTTTTTCCTTGCTCAGGTAATAACAACCGATAACCATGTCCTGGGTGGGAATCATGATCGGTTTTCCATTGGCGGGAGATAGAACGTTATTGACAGACATCATCAGGACCCGGGCTTCGAGTTGGGCTTCGATCGACAATGGGACATGGACAGCCATCTGATCTCCATCGAAGTCCGCATTGAAGGCCGCACATACAAGGGGATGAAGCCGGATGGCCTTGCCTTCTACCAGAACAGGGTCAAAAGCCTGGATTCCAAGGCGATGAAGTGTGGGGGCCCTGTTCAGGAGAACGGGATGCTCCCGAATCACGTCATCGAGGATATCCCAGACAATAGGATCCTCATTTTCCACCCGCTTTTTGGCCGTTTTTATATTGTTGACAAGGCCTCTTTCTTCAAGCTTGTGGAAAATGAAGGGCTTGAACAATTCCAAAGCCATTTTTTTGGGGAGGCCGCACTGATTCAGCTTCAGTTCGGGACCGATAACAATCACGGACCTTCCTGAATAGTCCACCCGTTTTCCCAACAGGTTCTGCCGGAATCTCCCCTGCTTACCCTTGAGCATATCCGAGAGAGACTTCAGGGGACGCCGATTGGCACCTCTGATGACCCTCCCCCGGCGTCCATTGTCGAAAAGGGCATCCACAGCCTCCTGGAGCATGCGAATTTCATTGTGGATGATAAGTTGGGGTGTGGGCGACGACACATCCAGAAGTCTTTTCAGCCTGTTGTTCCGATTGATGACACGTCTATACAGGTCGTTCAGATCTGATGTCGCAAATCGGCCTCCGTCCAGAGGAACGAGAGGACGAAGATCTGGAGGCAATACCGGTATGACATCAAGGACCATCCACTCGGGAAGGTTTCCGGATTTACGGAAGGCTTCTACGATCTTCAGGCGTTTGGCATGTTTCTTTTTGGTGGCAGCACTGACGAGGGGATCCATGATCTGCCCTTGAAGCTCAACTGCGAGTTTTTCAAGGTCTAGAGATTTCAGAAGGGTCCGAATAGCTTCAGCGCCTATTTCTCCCTTAAGGTTTGATGTCGGGAATTCTCTCCGTACTCGCTCAAAATCTTCCTTGGAAATGGGGCGATGCTTTTGAAAAGCCGAAAGGAGGTCATCCCTTTTTTTATCTGCGTCAGAAAGAAGCTTCGCGATATGGAGCATGTTTTCTTCTGACATTACCGCAAATATCAAGCCATTTTTAAGAGGGATCTCCTGGACCTTCGTGCCGGCTCGACTGATAATCTCACCATTTTCCCTGGAAAAAAGGTCCAATAAAAGGGGCTGACGGGTCTTAAGCCTGACGGCTTTCTCAGTCTCCCCCTCATTTTCGGTTTTTTTCCGCTTCTTGCTTGATCCTTCGGAACCGCTCAAGCCCGCCGCATTGGATTCGATGAAAGAAATGTCCTTATCCGAAATCGAAATAACAGGAGTTGTGTCACGTTCCTTCAGAAAATCAATGGTTACATCCTCAGGCTTTACCTCGGACACTTCTCCGTCTTCATTAAAGATGAAATATTTTTCGGTATTCTTGCATACCATCTCGAGCGCATTCTTGTTTTTCCCGTCATCGATGTCTTTGATGACGGTGCCAAGATCGGTCAGGACATAGGATTCAAAATAAAGAATCTGATCTAGGTCCTTGATTGTCATATCAAGAAGATTTCCTATGCGGGAAGGAAGGCCCTTGAGGAACCAGATATGCGCAACGGGGGCAGCAAGTTCGATATGTCCCATTCTTTCGCGACGAACCTTGCTCTGAATAACCTCAACCCCACATTTGTCACAAATGACACCTCTGTGCTTCATTCGCTTGTATTTTCCGCAATTGCATTCCCAGTCTTTAACGGGTCCAAAAATCTTGGCACAAAAAAGTCCGTCCCTCTCTGGCTTGAAAGAACGGTAATTGATCGTTTCAGGTTTTTTCACTTCCCCATGGGACCAGGAGCGGATCTTCTCCGGAGACGCCAACATGATCTTGATTTTCGAAAAAGAGAGAACGTCAGCGTCCGTCGACTGAAAGATATCCCCCCTTTCAAGATCTCTGGGTCGGGATCTTTCGCTTCGGAAGGCGGGAGAAAATCCTTCTTCCGTCTCGGCATGCTCTGATTCCGGATCTTTATGGAGGGATAGGGCCTTTTCTTCTGAGTTTTCAGTATGAGAATTGTCAGTCATTCAACTTCTCCTGTGACTTTAGAAGTTCTATATCCAACGCCAAACTTTGCAGTTCTTTTATCAGAACATTAAAGGATTCCGGAAGACCCGGATCGAGATAGTTGTCTCCTCGTACGATAGCCTCATACATACGGCTTCGGCCGGAAACATCATCCGATTTCACAGTGAGGAATTCCTGGAGGGTCGATGCGGCGCCATAAGCCTGGAGGGCCCACACCTCCATTTCTCCTAACCGCTGGCCACCAAATTGAGCCTTTCCACCAAGAGGCTGCTGAGTCACCAGTGAGTAGGGTCCGATTGAACGGGCATGAATTTTGTCATCTACCAAGTGGTGGAGCTTGAACATGTACATAACCCCAACGGTCACTGGCCGATCGAAGGTCTCACCCGTCTTTCCGTCAACTAGATTTGTCTGGCCTGTATTGGAGAGTTTCGCCTGCTCCAGCATTCCCTTGATCTGCTCCTCGGTCGCTCCATCAAATACCGGGGTGGCAAAATGGACTCCAAGGGAACGGGCAGCCATTCCTAGATGGGTCTCGAGAATCTGTCCCACATTCATACGGGAGGGAACACCCAAGGGATTCAAAACGATGTCGACAGGGGTTCCGTCAGGCAGAAATGGCATATCCTCCATGGGAACAATGCGGGAAACTACACCCTTGTTGCCATGCCGTCCAGCCATTTTATCGCCCACAGAAAGCTTTCTCTTCATAGCGACATAAACCTTGACCAGCTTGAGTACGCCTGGGGGAAGTTCATCTCCTTTTTTCAGACGTCCAATTCTTTCATCATGGCGCATTTGAATTGTTTCAATTTTCTCCTTAGTTTCCGTTTCTATTGCAGCAAGTTCATCCTGTTCTTTTTGATCCGAAAGAGTAATGCTCGAATAATCACTCAGTTTTTCAATCGTTTCTTGGGTTAGACGCCTCTTTTTCTTTAGGATAACATCTCCCGTTTCCGGATCTAGGATGTCTTCTTTAATAACCTTACCCAGGAGAAACGCCTTGATTTTGATATTCTTTTCCTCTTCGAGCTTGCGCAGTTCATCCTGATAGTCATGGGTCAGGGTTCCGATATCCTGTCCATGTGGCAAATGGGAAACAATTGCCTCATCCTTTTCAAGACCCTTTCGCGAAAGAATCTTGACATCCACGATAATCCCTTCGATGCCCGCCGGAACTGTGAGAGAAGCATCCTTCCAGTTGGCAGACTTGTCACCAAAGATTGCCCGGAGAAGGCGCTCTTCCGGAGTTAACTGGGTCTCAGCCTTAGGGGTCACCTTTCCGACAAGGATGTCTCCCGGCTTGACTTCCGCTCCGATACGGACAATCCCGCTTTCATCCAGATTGCGAAGTGCCTCATCAGAGAGATTGGGAATGTCTCTGGTGATTTCTTCTTTTCCTTGTTTAGTTTCCCTCGCCTCCAGTTCGAACTCTTCAATATGGATCGAGGTGAACATGTCATCCCGCACAAGCCTTTCACTAATCAGGATGGCATCTTCGAAGTTGTAACCTCCCCAGGGCATGAAGGCGACAAGAACATTTTGCCCCATGGCGAGATCGCCTCTTTCGGTCGACGGACCATCAACGAGGACATCTCCCTTTTTGAATTTCGTCCTAGGACTTAGCAGTACCTTCTGATTAAGGCAGGTATTCTGGTTGGAGCGCCGGAATTTGATCAGGGGATAGGTTTTAATCCCGAGATTTTTATATTTAACGCTGAATTCCGTTCCATCAACCTTGACAACCTCTCCATCTTCGATGGCATAGATGACGTATCCCGAATCCCTAGCAACCACTTTTTCCATTCCCGTCCCCACCAGGGGAGCACTTGGGCGCAATAAGGGAACAGCCTGTCGTTGCATGTTGGATCCCATCAAGGCCCTATTGGCATCATTATGTTCGAGGAATGGAATCAATGCCGTAGCAACAGAAACAATTTGCTGGGGCGCCACATCGATATACTGAACTCGATCCGGGGTGACAGTAATAAAGTCTCCCTTGAACCTTGCTGAAATCTGGTTTTCAACAAGCTTTCCTTTTTCGTTCAGTTTCGTGCTAGCTTGGGCAATGACATACTTGTCCCCGTCCATGGCTGAGAGATAAACGATTTCTGGTTTGGCAACACCGGCTTCCACAACTCGCACCGGTGATTCAATAAATCCGAATTCATTGACTCTTGCAAAGGTTGCGAGAGAGGTGATCAGACCGATATTCGGACCTTCGGGGGTTTCGATAGGACAAATGCGTCCATAGTGGCTGGCATGAACGTCGCGAACCTCAAATCCGGCCCTTTCTCTTGTCAAACCTCCGGGCCCCAGTGCTGAAAGCCTCCTTTTATGGGTCACTTCTGCAAGAGGATTCGTTTGATCCATGAACTGGGAAAGCTGGCTCGATCCAAAAAATTCCTTGATGATCGCAGTGACCGGTTTAACATTGATAGGATCGGACGAAATGACACTTTCTGGGTCGCCAAGATTTAATCGTTCCTTGATGGCTCGTTCCATGCGAACGAGCCCGATCCGGAACTGATTTTCGAGGAGTTCCCCAACCGATCTGACTCGCCGGTTCCCCAAGTGATCGATATCATCGATCTCCCCTTTGTTTTCAAGGAGATCGACCATATACCGGATAACCTCGACAATATCGGACTTGGACAACAACCGGTTGGTCAAACTTTCCTTGACTCCGAGTTTGGAATTCAGTTTTAGTCTTCCGACAGAGGAAAGATCGTACCGCTTGCTGTTGAAAAAAGACTGTTCAAAAAATACTCGGGCCGTCTCCACATGAGGGACTTCACCGGGGCGAATCCTTTTGTAGATCTCCACCACGGCTGGATCCGATTCGATACGATGGGGATTTTTGGCAAGGTCGACAATTTCGGAAAAAAGGTCCTGAGCCTTGTTAGAGGAAATACCGGCAAGGCAAATTGCTTCGATCTTGGACTTTTTCGCAATATCGAGATCCTCCATCTCGAACGAGTCACCAGCATGCTTGATAATGCCGCCTTTTTTGGGTTCTGCGAGGTCAAAAAAATGGGCTTGGTTCTGAATATCGTGAACCGACAAACTTCTCTGTCCCTTTAACAGGATAAATTCTCCGATGGCATCGGAGGAGCGAGTGGCTACCACTGGAAAGTCTTCCATCTTGGTTCTGACCAAGATAAGCTGCCTGTGGCCAATGACCTGGTCAAACATTTCTGATGTTAGAGGTGTTCCATCATTGATCACCGCTTCCCCATCCTGAGTGACAAGCTTGAAAAGGGCCTTGGCGGTTGGACGAACAATAAAGGAAATCTCCTTAGTTGTCGTGCTGACTTCCGAATAAAGCCCACCCATGAAGCGGGCAACGAGGGCTTTCAGGCGGGAATTGGCATCGACTCCGGTTGCCATAAGGAATCTGACAAAACGAGCTCTATCTGAATCAACCACCCCTGTTTTATCAAGAAGAAGGGTCTGATGGAGCACAGACTTTGCCCTTTGACTGGACGGCACAGAATAGCACTTAAGAGTGGATATGCCCCTCTGCAACAGATTTGTCAGTACAGGGGACCGTGATTTATCCGATTCTTCATTAATGACTCTCTGTCCAACAGAAAGAAGAACTTCCATCGGATTCAATGGGTCAAGCAAATCTTCCGCAGAGTGAAATTCCTCCACCTCTTTGTCTGGAATAGCTTCAAGAAGCAAAAATCTGTCAGTTCCCGGGAGGGACTCCACTGTGAGGGGATAAAACTTCTTGCTTTTTGAATGCATCGTTCCCAAAGAAAGTTGGGAATTGATATGGTCCGCAATTTCCCTTGAAAATTTGGTGACCTTGTCCTGATAGACCACCTCGTCGCTGGTCTTTATTCTGTCCCCGTCCTCTTTAAAGGATCGAGTCCAGATTTTAAATGGAAGCGGGTCGCCATCTTCGATTTCGAGGGAGCGAAAAACCTGGGTCGGCCTCAAAATGATAAATTCCCTGGATTTTTCAGCAAAGGGAATAACCCCATGCATATGGGCCTCATTCACCTTCCCGGACAACTGAAGAAGGGAGAGCAAGGTTTTGGGGGTCATTGGAACCGCAATATGATCTAAAGGGATCAATGATAATTTTGTTTCGATCTGGGATAGCAGATCTTTTGTCTCTCCTGACAAGAGTGATGAAATCTGACTAACACCTTTGATGCCGACCAAAGGAATCAGTATTCCGGCATTTTTACCATCCATAAAGGATTTGATATTTCCAACAGATACCTCAGCATTATCTTCACCATGAAATCTCAATGTGAGATCCACACGATCTTTCAATAAACGCATGATTTCCGCGGTGTCTGTAGGAACCGAATCTTCTCTAAAAATCAGGCCGTCATGATCCTTCAATTGAAAGGGAAGGGTCGTCCCAGGTTCAATCGGAAAGAAAACATAAAGCTCCGGGTGGCCCGGTTTAATGCGAAGAGTTTCGATATTGTAGTATTCTTTGACAATTTCGGATGAAGTAATCCCCATTGCCTTGAGGAGTACTGTGGCAGGAAATTTCTTTTTCCTGTCAATCCGGACAAATAAATTGTCTTTCTGGTCATATTCGAAGTCGATCCAAGAGCCACGATAGGGAATGATCCTTGATGTGAAAAGAGGGGTTCCAGTCAGCCGGGTTTTTGTCTTGTCGTGGGAAAAGAAGACCCCGGGGGAACGATGCAACTGGCTTACAACTACTCGTTCGGTCCCATTAATGATAAAGGTTCCCTTTGAAGTCATGAGAGGAAGGTCCCCGAGATATTTTTCCTCTTCTTTCAAATACTTGACAGAATAGGGGGCTTCCTTGTGGTGAGAAGAGGCCTTTTCTCCGTCCTTGCCATATTCAAGGGCCGCAATACGAATTCGGATCTTAAGGGGGGCGGCGTAGGTCATCCCCCTCTCGAGACATTCATATTCTTCGTACTTTGGCTCACCCAGGGAATAATCAAGGAAATCTATCCGGTAGTTGCCATTGTAGTCTTCTATTGGAAATACACTTAGAAATGCAGATTGGAGCCCACTGTCGTCCCGATGCGAGGGTTCAACGTCCAACTGAAGGAACCTTTCGTAAGATCTCTTCTGTATCTCAATAAGATCTTGGACGTCGATGAATTGCTGTCCTGCACCAAAGAAATGGCGTTTTATCGCGGTCTTGTTCTCCATTGATTCTTCCTCAAGTCTTGCTGATTGATCGGATCATTATTATCGGGAGGATCTTTTGAAACGAAAGGCTAAATGCCATCGCAAAATGAGAAAACCGGAGGGCATTTCAAAATGCCCTCCGGATATGGGGTAGAAAAGGCTACTTGATTTCGACTTCTGCTCCAGCAGCAACAAGCTTTTCTTTTGTGGAATCGGCATCGGCCTTCGGAACACCCGTCTTGATCGGCTTGGGCGCGCCCTCAACAAGGTCTTTCGCTTCTTTGAGTCCAAGGCTGGTGAGTTCACGAACCACCTTGATGATGTTGATTTTCTTATCAGCAGGGGCCGATTTGAGAATTACATCAAACTCTGTCTTCTCTTCGGTGGCCGCTGCAGCCGCTCCCCCGCCTGCAGAAGCGGCGACCACAGCAACGGGAGCCGCTGCGGACACTCCAAATTTCTCTTCCATGCTCTTGATAAGGGAGACAAGCTCCAGGACTGAAAGGGTCTCAATTCCACCAAGAATTTCTTCAACGGACATCTTTGACATCGAATAAACCTCCTAATTCATAATAATTTAGTGAAGCAGTGAGCTAATTGCCGAGCTGTTTCTTCCTCTCCTCAAGAGCATACAAGGATTTTCTGAGGATTTGTTGAAGTCCTCCAACGAAGCTGGAGAGCGGAGATTGAAGAAGTCCGAGAAGCTGTCCATAAAGAACCTTACGATCAGGAACCTTAGAGAGCTCGATCAGTTCCTGATAGGAAACCTTCTGACCGTCAAAGACCCCGGACTTGATCTTGAAAAGGGGATTATCCTTTGAATAATCAATGAGAGTCTTTATGACACCCAATGAATTATGTTCGGAAAAAACATACCCGACCTGACCTTTTATGTCGGAAACAAGGGGATTGGCCGAGGTTGATTCCGTTCCAATTTTGGCAAGGGTGTTTTTATAAACCGTGAACTGGCCCCCATGGGTCTGCAGTGAACGGCGAAGGTTTGAAAGCTTTTCGACATTCAGTCCTTTGTATTCCGCCACAACTGTGATGGAAGAGGTTGACGCAACCTTCCTGAAATGTTCGATCCGGGAAGTTTTTTGTGCTTTATTAGCCATTAAACAACCTCTTTCAAGAGTTGATTGACATCAATTTTGACACCAGGTCCCATTGTTGTAGAAAGGGAAACGGATTTAACATACTTTCCCTTTGAGGTCTGAGGTTTGGCCTTTACTATAGAGCCCATGGCCGTCATGATGTTCTCAAAAAGCTGTTCCGGAGTAAAACTCGCCCGTCCTACTGAGAAATGAAGAATCCCTGCCTTTTCAGACTTGAATTCAACCTTACCCTGCTTGGACTCTCTTACAGCCTTCGCGATGTCAAAGGTAACAGTTCCCGTTTTGGGGTTTGGCATCAAACCCCGAGGCCCAAGAATCTTACCGACCTTCCCGACTGCCGCCATCATGTCGGGTGTCGCAATAACCTGGTCAAAATCCAGCCACCCCTCCTGAATGCGGGTCACCAGATCATCAGATCCTACGTAATCAGCTCCATTATCAAGAGCTTCCTTTTCCTTTTCTCCCTTGGCAAAGACGAGAACGCGGGTTTTCTTTCCAAGACCGTGAGGAAGAACAATGGCCGAACGAACCATCTGGTCGGATCGTTTTGGATCAACCCCCAGAGAAACGGCGAGGTCGACGGACTCATCAAATTTCGCAAATTTGATGGACTGGACCAGTTCAATGGCATTTTTCAAAGGATAATCGCTCGAGGAAACCTTTTCGTGCGCACTTGTTATTTTTTTACCCTTAGGCATTTTTTTACCCTTAATCTTCGACGGTTATTCCCATGCTTCTGGCCGTTCCTTCGATAATTCGGGCGGCATGATTGACATCATAGGCATTGAGATCTGGCATTTTAGTCTTGGCAATTTCCAGAATTTTTGAACGGCTCACAACAGCAACTTTTTCCTTGTTGGGCATCTTGGACCCTTTCTGGATAGCCGCTGCTTTTTTAAGAAGATCGGAGGCAGGGGGGGTCTTTGTTACGAAGGAAAAGGAACGATCCTTATACACTGTGATCACAACTGGAATGATCGTGTTTTCCTGCCCCTGGGTTCTTGCATTGAATTGCTTGCAGAACTCCATGATATTAACCCCATGCTGACCTAAGGCAGGACCAACCGGAGGTGCCGGGTTGGCTTTTCCTGCCGGGATCTGAAGCTTGACGAAACCTGTAATTTCTTTTGCCATTATTTTCCCCAGATTCTTACATTAGAGGACGATCTATGCTCGCTCTATTTGCAAAAAGTCGAGCTCTACCGGCGTTTGCCGACCAAAGATACTGACAAGGACCCTGACCTTTCCATGCTCCACATCAACCCCGGAAATGGTTCCCGTAAAGCCTTGAAATGGACCATCCGTGATCCGAATGGTATCCCCCTCGAAAAATTGCTCATTCGAGGCTGGCATGGCCGTGCCCTCTTGGATACGATGGAAGAGTTCATTGACCTCTGTCGCCGTCATGGGTATTGGCGTCGCACCATTTCCTAGAAATCCCGTTACCTTTGGGACATCAAGGACAAAATGAAACATTTCTTCAGTAGGTTCCATTTCGATAAGAACATACCCGGGAAAAACCTTCCTCGTGGATACCTTCTTTTTGCCTTCCTTGAATTCAGTAACATTCTGGGTCGGGACAAGGACATGACCGATACTGTCAATCAGATTCCGTCGTTCCTTCAAACCCTCCAGAGCGGACTTGACTTTATTTTCGAACCCGGCATAGGTATGAAGAACAAACCAGCTTTTTTCGGCCATATCTTTGAGTTCCAATTTGTTGGGGTGACTTCTCAATTTCTCTCTAGCGCAGAATCACTCCGACGAATTTCGCCAGGACAAAATCTGCTAGGGCCAGAAAAAGCGACATGAATAGCACCATAACAATAACGACGACGGAAGAGCCTAAAGTCTGCTCCCTTGTCGGATAGGTCGTTTTCTTAAGTTCAACCGCCACTTCCGCCAGGTAAACTTTCACGTTTTCAATTCGGCCCATCAAAACCTCGTTTCATTGGCAGGCCAGGAGGGACTTGAACCCCCAACCACCGGTTTTGGAGACCGGAGCTCTGCCAAATTGAGCTACTGGCCTATTCCTTACTTGATTTCTTTATGCAGCCTGTGGCCACGGCACTTTCTGCAGAATTTTTTCAACTCTATCTTTTCAGCATTATTCCGCTTGTTTTTCATCGTTGAATAATTCCGGTCTTTGCATTCCGTGCAGGCCAAGGTGATGATCTCTCTCATTCCAGTTTCCTTTCGGGGATTTTAGAGGATAACCTTGGAGATCACTCCGGCTCCGACAGTCCGGCCACCTTCCCGGATCGCAAACCGAAGCCCGTCTTCCATCGCGATCGGCGTGATCAGCTTCACCTTCACCCGAATGTTGTCTCCAGGCATCACCATTTCCACTCCCTCACTCAGCGACACAACCCCGGTCACATCGGTCGTCCGGAAGTAGAATTGCGGCCGGTATCCATTGAAGAACGGCGTATGCCGCCCTCCTTCTTCCTTCGTCAGAATGTAGGCTTCCGCCTCAAATTCCGTGTGGGGCGTGATCGATCCCGGCTTCGACAAAACCATCCCACGCTCCACATCTTCCTTCTTCGTTCCCCGCAGCAGCAATCCCACGTTGTCTCCGGCCTGCCCAGAATCCAGCACCTTCCGGAACATCTCCACTCCCGTCACAACGGTCTTCTGCGTATCCCGGATCCCAACAATCTCGATCTCGTCTCCCACCTTCACGATCCCGCGCTCCACACGTCCCGTCACCACCGTTCCGCGTCCGCTGATCGAGAACACATCCTCCACCGGCATCAGGAACGGCTTTTCAACATCGCGCACCGGCGTCGGGATATACTCATCCACCGTGTCCATCAGCTTCAGAATCGGGCCGCAATTCGGACAGTCCCTCTTCCCGCATCCACATTCCAGCGCCTTCAGGGCCGATCCCCGCGTAATCGGAATCTCATCCCCCGGAAACTCATACTTCGACAGAAGCTCCCGCACTTCCAATTCCACCAGTTCCAGAAGCTCCGGGTCATCCACCATGTCCACCTTGTTCAGAAACACCACGATGTACGGAACCCCGACCTGTCTCGCCAACAGAATGTGTTCCCGGGTCTGAGGCATCGGCCCATCCGCCGCCGACACCACAAGGATCGCTCCGTCCATCTGGGCTGCTCCCGTGATCATGTTCTTCACGTAGTCCGCATGCCCCGGACAATCCACATGCGCGTAATGCCGCTTTGCCGTCTGATATTCCACGTGCGCAATGGCGATCGTAATCCCACGCTCCCGCTCTTCCGGTGCCTTGTCGATCTGGTCATACGCAAGAAATTCCGCCATCTTATTCGCTGCCAAAACTCGCGTGATCGCCGCCGTCAGCGTCGTCTTCCCATGATCCACATGGCCGATCGTTCCAATATTCAAATGCGGCTTTGTTCTCTCGAATTTTGCTTTTGCCATCTATTCCTCCATGTGGATTTAGGAAAACTTTCGGTAACGAACAATGGAGCCCTTGACCGGGATTGAACCGGTGACCTCATCCTTACCAAGGATGTGCTCTGCCAACTGAGCTACAAGGGCAGCTAGCATTCCTTAAAATAAAAGAAATGGAGCGGGAAACGGGATTCGAACCCGCGACGTCCAGCTTGGAAGGCTGGCGCTCTACCGCTGAGCTATTCCCGCATTTAACCGTTCAGCAATCACCTATGGTGGGGAGGGGAGGATTCGAACCTCCGAAGCCGCTGGCGACAGATTTACAGTCTGTTCCCTTTGTCCGCTCGGGAACCTCCCCTTTAATAAATGTGGCCAGGCAACGGAGGAGAGCTGACTCTCGCCAGGACAAAACCCTTGTCTACAGGCATGCACTTTCTAGATTGGCCATTCATCAAAACCCAAAATTCAGAACGAAGACAAACCGGGAGTATACTTTCTTGAGGAATAATTGTCAAGGGTTCAGGGAACACTCTTCTTCCCCCATGAATAATTCCGGATGATCCTTGGGTTATTTCTTTCCGAATTTTCTCATCTTTCTTCGATAGGTTGTCTCCGTCATTCCTGTTATTTCCATTCCGATTTTTATATTATTCCCTGCAATTCGCCCAACCCTGTCAAAATACTCGGTGGCAAATTTTTCCATGGCCGAATTGAAATCTTCCAGAGATTCTTCCGCATAGGGCAACTCCAGGTATTCCGGCTTGATTTTTCCTTCCCTGGAGAGCAGAAGGGCTCTCTCAAGGACCATTTTCAGCTGGCGGATATTCCCGGGCCAATGGTAGGCCTTGAGTTTCTTCATTGCAGCCTCTGTCACGACCGGAAGATCTGGATCAGAGAATCGGTTCTTCGTTAGACTCCCCCCTCCCTTGTCAATTTTCCTTTTTGCGATTCTGAGCAGCTTTTCGGTTATTGGAGGAATATCTTCCCTGCGCTCGCTCAAGGAGGGAATCCGGATGATCCTTCCAAGGCGGTAAAAGATGTCTTCTCGCAGATCTCCCCTTGATTTCAGTTCCTCCAGGGATTGATTGCTAGAAAAAATAAATCTTGCCTGGGTCTTTTCGATTTTCGATGATCCGACAGGCCAATAGGTTCCATTCTCGAGAACCCTCAAGAGCTTCGGTTGAAGGGAACGGGGCAGGCTATTGATTTCATCCATAAAAACCGTCCCGTTTTTTGCCTGTCCTATAAATCCTATTCTTTCCTGGTCCGCCCCTGTAAAGGCCCCTTTCTTGTGTCCGAATATTGCACTTTCAAATAGGGTTTCCGGGCCTTCTCCCATATTAATCACAATGAAGGGAGACCGCCCTGAAAGTTTGTGCAGCGCCGTCGCAATCACTTCCTTTCCCGTGCCCGAAGCCCCCTCAATGACAACTGGAAAGTCCAGCGGAGCATACAACCTGATCTCTGTTGCCACATCCTTCATTTTTTGCGAGTAGGCGCAAAGAAACTGTTCCAAATTTTCGGAATCGATTTCGAAATCGGCAAGGTTTTCACTCACCTTTTGAATCCTCTCAATTGGAAACCGTCAAAAATGTCGCTCACAATATATTGATTTCAATAGATTCATTCAACCTCATGGGAAGGCCTTCCTCCGATCCTTCCCCCAAATCATCCCCTCCTCAAAAACTCCACACTTCTTTGGAAGGTCATGACTTCCTCTATCACTGTCCCGAGGTGGGACCGGTGGAGACTATGTCCGGCCCCGATAATCGTCCTGAGCCTTATGCGGCTCCCATGGCCTTCCAGCCACAGGCGATCATCCTTCTCTACGACAGAGTCCTCCCCCGCTACCAACACGAGTAATGGGAGAGGATAATCTTCCAGTAACCCCCTCAGATCCCATCTTCCGGATTCGACACCGTTTTCAGATCCGATCCGTTCTAGGGTCTGTATTGTCATTCCTTTCATGGCGTGCAGTTTACCCTCGAGATCCACAGGATCGAGTCCTAAATATAGTGACTGGATTCCCTGAGCTCGCCCCTCCCCTTCCAGATCCATCAGACCCCGAAGGTCATCCACGTAATCGGGAACAAAGGATCCGGGTCTGACCCTTATCATCGGATCGAGCGCCACGACAGAATCTGCCGGTATCTTCGGCCCTCCCAAAAGGACGACGGCTCCTCCCCAGGAATGTCCCAACAGTATGTCAACATGACCTCCGATTGTCCGGGCAGCCGCCTCCAGATCGCGTATCGACTGCTCCAAGGTCATGGGCCCCGGAACCCCTGACAGATCCCCATGGCCTCTCTGATCATAGGCATAGACCCTGTGTGTGCCTGAAAGCATCCCTGCCAGGCGTTCCCAGCCCCGTCTGGAACTCGTCATGCCATGGACACAGAGAATCACAGGACCCTTCTCCCCCCACTCAGACAACATTCCGGTCTTTCCATCATCAAGCCGAAATGGTCGATCTTTCCTCTTCATGAAATGCTGCCATTTCCTGAAATCATGTCGCCTCCCCGTCTTGAGAGGAAAGTCAGCTCAGAAATTCCTGACTTGTCGATTTCCCCCAACCCAAGGTCTTCCATTCGGTCATATTGGTTTGCGGTTGCCATGGCCAGCGGAAGGTATAGGCCGGCCCGTGACGCGAGCGTCAGGGCGATATGTGAATCCTTTGCAGCATGGGCAGCTGAAAAAAAGACATCGTGCTCCCGGCTCTGCATGTCAGCTCCGTCTGTTTCAAGAACACGGGAAGCAGCCCCTGTCTGTGAAAAGACCTCCCGAACCATCGTAAGGTCCAGACCCAGCGCTTCGGCAAGGCCCAATCCCTCCGCCAAGCCAGCCGTATTGATATTCATGACCATGTTGACTAGAGCCTTCAGTTTTGCAGCCTGTCCCGAAGGTCCGATCCATCGAAGAGAGGTGCTTAGGGCTTCAAGCATGGGACGAACCCGTTCAAAAGTTTCCCTTTTGCCCCCCACCATCAGGTACAACGTTCCCTCCCGGGCCTGGGTGGTAGAGCTGGCCATGGAGGCTTCAAGGGATTCGGCACCATGGGCCTGGGTACGGCGTTCAATCTCAACATGGACATCGGGCGACAGGGTGGCACAATTGAGAAAGGTCCGGCCGGATGCGCCATTGAGAAGGGAGTCTCCCGTTTCGGAAAACAGTGAAAGCATCTCCTTGTCGGTGCCGACCACTGTCACGATGACATCGGTTCTCTCGGTGACTTCCCCAAGTGACCGCGCAACAAAGGCCCCCGTCTGGCTGGCCACACTATTCGCCGCATCGGGATTTCGGTCATGGACTGCCAGAATCCGGTATCCCTCATCCTTCAGGCGAAAAGCCATGTTGGACCCCATACGGCCCACCCCGACAAATCCAATTCTCAGGCTCTTTCCTTTATCCACGTTCACTTCCTCCTTGATGTCTCATGGTTCAGGAATCAGGCTGTTTATTCCGCGATTTCCGACGACAGGACAGGAAAGGGTGAATGAACACCCTTTATTTTGCATTCTGGTCGATTCAGACTTGTTACAAGGGAAGGGAAAGGATAAAGACCCAAGACTGACGCTGGGCAGATTTCATACCTGACAGGGAAAACCATTGCTCACACCAAAAAATGGAGCCGGCGGTCGGGATTGAACCGACGACCTGTCGATTACGAATCGACTGCACTACCACTGTGCTACGCCGGCGCTTTAAGCCTGAGGCCAAGGGACGATGATAGCGGAAGTTGCCAGACCTGGCAATAGCATCAGGCAACTTCCGGGTATGGCTCTAGTTTTTCTTTGGAAGGTCACCGCTCCAGGGAGTCAACTTCCCGTCGATGATTCCGACCTTGTCCCGGCCCGTTTCAAATCCGTCCTTGTGGACCTTCAGGAGATGAATTCCGGGAGGGAGGTCTAGCGAAAGCGGCGTAAGTCCGTAATAGATCCCGTCGACATACACCCGGGCTCCCGAGGGCTTTGAGAGGATTTCCAGTCGTCCCTTCCCGGCCGGGATCGGGCCCGCGGGTTTACCTTCAGGGGTCTTGGGAACATCTGCCAGGAGTCCGCCCGAAAGCACCTGAACCGCCCCAGGGTTCCGCTTGTTGATCTTCGGCAGGACCCGGTCAACAGATTGGAGAATGACATTCTGAAGGCCGTCTTCCAGCCGTATGGAAGCAAAATCCACCGGAGCCTTCTTCGTGACCTTTCGGTCAAAGGTGTCGTGGTGAAGGGTATTTCCCCAGATGATTCGTCCTGTTTCACTGTCGATGTAATAAAGCTCGACCCGCGCCTGGCTCGTGATGGCCAGAGAGTTGAAGTTTCCGCTGGCCAGTCCGCTCAGCCCACCAGATCTTAAGAGGAATTCGTAGTTCTGGATCTTTCCAATCACAAAGACATTGACGTCGGGATAGAGGGCCCTCAGGGAACGGACCCAGGAACTAGTGGAAAAAGAGAAATTCTCCGGAGGATTTTTGATCCATTCCGCCTTGAGCCCCAGATAGCGGTAGGTGTCAACGAAGGCCTTTGTTACCTGCTCGGGGACATTGACATTTGTGTGATAGGTATTGGACCCCCATCCGATGAGGGTCTTGTCACCCATCAATCGCTTAGAAACCCGCAGATCCTCGAAGGTCACAAACCCAAAGGTAATGTTCGACCGGTACTGGTTCGGCCGTGTCTCTCCGGCATTCGGATTGAAATTCAGGTCGACGGGCTTCTCGGCACAACCTGAAAGAGCGAACCCTGAGAAAAACATGACGAGAAGAAGAAGTCGTCTGAAAGACCGATTGATCAAGGAGTCCTCCCTGGTTGTGATTGGGATCCAGATTCCACGGGGGATTGGCTGGAGGGCGGGAAAGCACCCTGCTGGTTATTGGGAAGAAGCGGTTGCGAGGTGCTCGTCGCGGATCTCTTTGGAGACGGCGTGGCAGTCTTTGTCTTCAGGGATCCTGATCCTAAACTCTCCATCCCTTTTTTCAACTGATCGGGGGAGGAGGTTCGGTGGACTGGCCGGAGACTCAGACGGTTGAGTCGCCTGTGGAGGACAGGATCGGATGTCGGCCCGGCCAGCCCCAGCCTTTTTCCGTTCAGGAAGAGGACGAGACCATTACCATATTCCGTCGAGAATGTCATAAAGTTTTTTCCTGTCAGGGAGCGACCTTCCCCTGGCCTTAGATGGAACCGGCGAACCGTGCCGTCATCGACTGATATCACGACCCAGGTATTCTTGAGGGCCACCATCTTGAGGGTCAGACCTCCCCGGGGAATGGCCAGGGAGTTCGAATTGGAGGGGGTCTGGAGAGAGAGGACCGAGTTCCTGTTTTCCCCTTGCCCGGTAGTAGTCCCCTCCTCCACCGACCTCGAACCCACCGCGATTGTCGGCGTTCCCTGTGAACCAGGGCTGATCACCGAACCGGAAGCTGAATTCTCCGGAGATGCGGGAGCCAGGGGAAGCGGGGGAGAAGGCGAAACAGGATGCGGGGTGGGCGTGACCACTGCCTTTTTTATGGTCGACGATCTGTGCTCCTCCATCGAATATCGGATTCCCAAGATGGCGATGAGGGAAAGCGCTATCAACACGCCTCCCCATACAAGGTAATTCCGGCTGGAGCCTGTCTGGGTGAGATTTATTCCCGGATGGTTGCTGAGAGCCGCCACTTCATTTAGATCCGGCTTTACCTTTGCAATCCATTCATTCTGGAACTGCTTATCCAGTTCCTCCGAATTCATTCCCAGAAACTCGGCATAGACCTTCACATGTCCCTTCGCATAGACCATGCTCGGATATTTAACCCAAGCCCCCTGCTCGATAACCGTCAACCATTCCGGACTGATATGGGTAATCTGGTCTATGTCATCAACAGTCAATCCCCTTTCCAACCTTGCTTTTTCGAGGATCTCGCCAACCGTTCTGGAATTTGAAGGATTCGGGGCCTTAGGTTCAGACTTCGCTTCATTTTCAACATTTTCGGACATCAATATTCCTTTTTTCAGATCATGGATTCCATTGCCCAGACTAAATTTCCCCCGGACAGGTTATTTTTCCGTTTTGGGAACCCCCGACCCTTTTTTTGCGGGCAAATCCTTGGGAAGCACCAGCAGGTAACGTTTTGCCTTGATACCGATCTTCGAGTTAGGATCGAGGAGAACGGCCTCCTGAAAGGCCCTGGCAGCCTTGGCCTGATTGTCGAGCTTGAGGTAGGCCCGCCCGAGTTCGTAATACCCTGCGGAAAAATTTGGCTCAATCCGGATCGCCGACGAAAAGTCCTGAAGGGCTTTTTCATAGGCCCCTTCGGACATGTGAACTTTGCCCAGCCAGTAGTGCGCCGGAAGAAACTGGTCATTTCGCAAGAGGGCCTTGGAGAAATACTCCTTGGCCTGCTCAAACTTCCCCATCTGCAAATAGACCTTCCCGATGTTCACGAGAGGGTAATAAGGGGTCCGGTTGAGGGTATTATGGAGCGCCTTCTTGAAGTCATCCAGGGCTTCCCGGTAGTTCTTCTGCTCCAGAGCAATTTCACCCAGGTAATTGTAAGTGGAGGACCGGTCCGGGTTATTCCGGAGAGCTTTGCGGAACTCCTTTTTCGCATCCGGAAGATCATGCATGAGGTAATAGACATGCCCGAGGGAATAATGAACTTTTGGAATAGCCGGATCAAGATGATTGGCGTATTCGAATTCCCAGTAAGCCCCCTGGAGCTTTTGCTGACGCAATTTCCGGAGGCCGGCATTGTAGTGTTCAATGGCCAAATGATGGTTCTTTTTGGAAACGGTGCCATGACAGCCTGACAGCAGGATCAGAATGACCACCAGGGAGAATGGGCGACAGAAGTTTCTCCATCGCAGGGACAAGTCAGAGCCTCCGTTCCTCGTATTCGATCCTCCGAAACCCTGCAAGATCCCCGAAGTCCCTGATCCTCCCCGAAATGGCCTCGGGGGAGAGGGACCGGGTTCCGGCCACACCGAAGTCCGAGACACAGAAGGAGGCCATGACCGACCCGATGATCGAAGCCTGTTTCAAAAACTCCGGACTTTGGTGGCCATGAACTGTCAAATATCCGAGAAGGCCTCCGGCAAAGGAATCCCCTGCCCCGGTTGGATCCTTGACGACCTCGAGAGGCATGGCGGGGGAGGCGAAGACCCCTCCCTCATAAAAGACCAGCGCTCCATTTTCTCCTTTTTTCAGGACGACAGCGGAGGGGCCCAGGGACCTGATGGCCCGGGCGGCCAGGACCAGGTTGAATTCGCCAGTCAGCTGGCGGGCTTCGGATTCATTGATGGTCAGAAGGTCGATCTTCTTCAGGACCTTGAGAAGGGAGTCCTTCTTCGCCTCGATCCAGTAGTTCATCGTATCCAGGGCGACAAGCTTGGGGCGAGCAGGAAGCGAGTCGAGAATCCTTCCCTGGATCTCGGGGTCGATATTGGCGAGAAAAAGGGTTTCTGGAGCGGGATAATGTTCAACAACCTTGGGGTTAAAAGACAGCAGACAGTTCAGACGGGTATCGCGGGTAATGGCCGTATTCAGGTCGTAGGTATACTCCCCTGTCCAGGCAAAGGTTTTCTCCTGGCTCCGTTCTATTCCCCGGGTATCGACAGACCGTCCCTCGAGGATCCGGAATCCCTCCTCGGGGTAGTCCGTCCCGACCACCGCCACGATCCCCACGCTCGTCCAGTAGGAGGCCGCAATTCCCCCATAGAAGGCCGATCCGCCGAGAGCCCGGTTCACGGATCCGAAGGGTGTCGTCACATCATCGAGCGCGACCGTCCCCACGATGACAAGCTTCGGCATCACGATCCCGCTCCTGCTTCCCCTTTGAGAATCCCTATGAATGCGAGTCTTTTTTGGGTTTCGGGAGGAATGCTGTCCCGGTGGGTCACAAGTGCGGTAGCCGGGGCTTCCTGGCAGGTGCACTTCGCGGGTGTCCTGACGGTTTGAAGGGCCCTTTCAAGGATCCGGTTGGCTGTGGAGACATTCTTTTCCATAACAGCAAGCACATCGGTGACGGTAACGGCATCATGGTCCGGGTGCCAACAATCGAAGTCCGTCGACAGGGCCAGAGTCGCATAGCAAAGCCCTGCTTCCCGGGCAAGCCTGGCTTCAGTCACATTGGTCATCCCAATGACATCGGCCTTGAACTGGCGGTAGAGGAAAGATTCTGCCTGCGTCGAAAAGGCTGGACCCTCCATGCAGAGGTAGGTACCCTTTTCATGGAACCGGGCCTTGACACTCTGGCAAGCCTCCACAAGCGTCTTCGCGAGATCGGGGCAGATCGGATGGGCAAAGCCAGTGTGGCCCACTGCCCCCTGACCGTAAAAGGTCGAGGGCCGTCCTTTTGTCCAGTCGATGAACTGATCCACTACGACCATGTCCCCCGGAACGATCCCCTCCTTCAGGGAGCCGACCGCCGACACCGACAAAATCCTGCGAACGCCCAGTGCCACGAATCCCGCGATATTCGCTCGGTAGTTGATCTCTCCCGGAAGATAGCGGTGTCCCGCCCCGTGCCGAGAAAGAAAGGCAACCGGAACGTCGCCGATCATCCCGGTCATGAAGGGGTCAGAGGGCTGGCCCCAGGGCGTTTCCACAACAGTGGGATTCAGGCCTGAGAGGCCCTTCAGATGGTAGAGCCCTGACCCTCCGATGACTCCGATCCTTTCCCGAATGGCGCCGGATCCCGGAGGATGGTTTTTGGCAGGATTTTTTTTCTGGGCTTCAGCCATGTGACAAAACTCTCCTCCCTTGATCCCTGTGACAAAAATCAGCAAGAAATTTTTTTGATCGTACCATACTTTGAGAAAAGGTCCAAGGAAACGGCCTCCCCTCTTCCGGGGTCAACCCAGCGGATCCCCTCCATGTGGCGAAACCATGTCATCTGACGCTTCGCATACTGCCTCGTTTTCAGGATGACTCTCTCCACAAGATCCGTCCGGGACATCTTTCCCTCCAAAAACGAGATAACCTCCCTGTAGCCCAGGCTGTCGAATCCTCGAGCGGACGGCGGAAATCCCCGGGCTAGAAGATCGTGCACCTCCTCGATCCATCCATTCGCAAACATGGCTTGGACCCTTTCCGAAATGCGCCGATGACGGATTTCCACTCCTGGATCGAGCCCGATGATCGCGTTCCAGGCTATTCCCCGTCCCCTGAATTTCTCATAGAGATCCTCCGCCGACAGGGAAAACTCCTCCCGAAGATAAAGAGCCCGCAATATGCGGACCCTGTCATGGGGATGAATCTGACTTGCCCGGTCAGGGTCGGCGACAAGGAGCCTGGCATAAAGCTCCTCCTCCGAAAGTCCCCGGAGATTTTCCCTGAAGGAGGAATAATGCCCGGGAGGCCTTGGGGGGAGTTCGACGAGACCTCTAAGGAGCGCCTCCAGATAAAGTCCCGTACCTCCACAGAGAATGATCCCCTTTCCCCGGCTCCGGATGTCGCAGATCGCCTCCCGGGCAGACCTGACAAAATCTCCGGCGCTGTAGGATTCCTGGAGCGAACAGCAGTCGAGGAGATGATGAAGGATCCCCTCCCGATCCTCCAGACTTAGTTTTCCTGTGCCGACGGAAATTTCCCGGTAGATCTGCCGGGAATCGGCCGAGATGATTTCGGCCTCCATGGCATGGGCCATGGCCAGGGCCAGACGGCTTTTTCCCGAAGCCGTGGGGCCGACAATCACCAGATCGACGGATTCTATCGGCCGAACCACTGGTCCAGATCCTCACGGGACAAACGGAGCATGGTCGGCCGACCATGGGGGCAAGTATAGGGATGAGGGGTTTCCAGAAGTTCCCGGACCAGTCGTTCACCGTCGACTAAATCCAGGAGATCATTCTTCCGGACACTCCGATGGCAGGAGACGGTCATCAAAAGCTCGTCGATCCGGTCAGAACGCAGGACGGGAACCTCGAAATTGCTGGAGCTATCCCTCAGTCCTTCCAAGGCAGTCACGGGGTCCTCCCCCTCCAGGAGGAAGGGGATCGACCGGACCCTGAAGGAGTCCGGTCCGGTACGGTCAAGGTCAAAGCCGATCCTCGAAAGTTCTTCAAGACGGGTGTCCAGGTGGTCCGCCACGGTAAGGGGAACCCGGTAGACCACCGGGAACAGAAGGGCAATTCTGGTAACTCCGTCGGCATCGATCTGCCGACGGTATCTCTCGTAGTTGATCCGTTCATGGGCGGTGTGCCAGTCGACGATGGCCAGGTCCTCTCCCCAGGTGAGAAGGAGGTAGGTTCCCGCCAGTTGGCCCACCGCCCTTATTTCTCCTGGAGGGTGCATTCTTCCGGAAAGAGGAAGTCCTTTCAGAATCTCGGGAAGGCGGTCAAAAGAGGGTGGACGCTCGGGGGTCCACCCCGGCAGGCCGGGAAGCTTCCGTCCTGGGCGGGGAGCCTCGCGCAGGGAAGGATGCCCCTGGCCAATCCCGGCCTCCCTGGCAAAAGTCACCGGATTGTCCCCCCGAAACGCGGGTAGGCTCCCCTCTTCCGTGCTTCCCGAAAGAGGAACAGGGGAGGGAGGGACGGCGGGAGAAGAAGTGGGAGAGGGCACACGCTCATCAAAGAGAGCGAAGGATTCGTCGACCGCCCGCCGGACGAGCGAGAAGAGGCGGTCGCCCTCCAGAAGACGGACCTCCCGTTTGGTCGGATGGACATTGACATCAAGTTTTTCAGGAGGAAGGTCGAGGTAGACCCACGTTCCGACATGAACATCCCGGGAGAGCCGCCCTCCCGCCCCCTGGGTGATCGCCTCAAAGAGTCCGGGATGCCTGATCCAGCGCCGGTTGATGAAGAGGTGCTGGTACTGTCTGTCTTTTCTGACCCTGTCCGGGCGAAGGAGGTAAACCTGGACACGCCAGTCATCCCCCCGGAGTTCGTGAACGGCCAGATCCTCCTCGGAGAGAGCGGGGTAGAGATCAAGCAGGCGAAGATAGGGTGATTCCCGGGATTCAAGGGAGAGGATCTTTCGGGCCGGCGTCGCCAGGTCAAACTGAATTTCCGGGAACCCCATGGCCAGACGGGTCAGGGTTTCCACCAGGTGGCCCTGTTCGGTCTGTTGGGATTTCAGGTATTTTTTCCTGACCGGGACATTGAAAAAAAGATCCCTGACGACCAGGGATGTCCCGACAGGTCCGTGCCAGTCTGATATCTCCGGGGATTCGCCCGGGACAAGGAGGAGACGGGTCCCGACCGTCTCGGAGACATGGCGGGTTTCCAAGGTCACCTTCGAGACTGAGGAGATGGAGGCCAGGGCTTCTCCCCGGAACCCCATGCTCAGAACAGAAGAGAGATCTCCGTATGAGGAGATCTTGCTCGTCGCATGGCGAAGAAAGGCCAGAAGGACGTCGTCCTTATGGATCCCCGACCCGTTGTCCCGAACCTCGATGCGTCCGATTTCCGTGGTGTCGACCACCACAGAAATCCGGGAGGCTCCAGCATCGAGGCTGTTTTCAACCAGCTCCTTTAACACCGAGGCCGGGCGTTCCACCACCTCGCCGGCCGCAATCTGGTTGACAAGCGAAGGAGGAAGCTCCCGGATGATTCCCATGGTCTATTCGTCAAGGCGTGAAAGACGCCGTTTCGCCAGATCATCCAGCTGTTGTTCGAGAGGAAAGAGCTCCAGAACCCTTCGGTAGTTGTGGATCGCCTTCTTCCGGTCGTTCAGCTGTTCGTAGACCTGCCCCTTCTTGTAGTAGGCCGTCGCCTTTTTCGGGCTGTCCGTATACTTGTGGATGACGGCATCATAAAGAGCGAGGGCCCTGTGATAATGCTTCAGATTGTAATGGGCCTGGGCCTCCCAGAAGACGGCCGACGAGGCCAGGTGTGAATGGGGGAACTGCTCGACCAGGGAGGCAAACTCCTTGATGGCAATCTCGTAATGACCCTGCTGGTAATCGGCATAGGCCTGGTGGTAAATCATGTCGGGTGACTGGGTGGGTTTGGCAGAGGGTGTGGCCGGAACTAAGGCCGGGCCCCCCGCTGGGGGCGTGCTGACAGTGGCCGGGGCCGGGGGCTTGGCCAAAACGGGTGCCGGGGCAGGAGAAGGGGCCACGGACGCCGCCTGGGCATTTTGGGTTTCGATCCTGTTCATCAGTTCGTCGAGACGATGGTTGATTCGTTCGACCTTGTCCCGGAGGCGTGCGATCCGGAGCTTCTGGTTATCGAGCCGGGTCTCCATGTCGGCAAGCTGGCTCCCGCCGGATGAAGCGGCTCCCCCTCCGTTTCGTTCAAGCTTGGCGACACGGGTGGAAACCGTGTCGACCTGGGCCCGAAGATCTGAAATGTCGGATGGAGATGCGCAGGCAGAGAGCCCGAAACCCAAAACAAGTGCGATTCCGACTCCTCCCAGGGTCTCTCTTTTTGTCATTCTCCATCCTTTCCGGTCATAAGGTTTTCTACTCCTGTCAATCGGTTTGTCCAGAGTCTGCCATCAGGGACCCGACCAGGACGGGGTCAGAACACTTCGGGAAAAACGGCCGAGAGGTTCACGTCCATGACCATCCATCCACACCTTGACCAGGGACGAGTGGCCCCGTATCTGGCGGGAATAGATTAGGAAGCGACCGTCTGGAGACCAGCTGGGACTGTCATCACGACCGATCCCGTGGGTGATCTGGAAATGTGCCGATCCGTCGGGACTCGTGAGGCATATCTTAGGACGATGCACGGCATTCATGCAAACAAAGGCTATCCAATCCCCTCTCGGTGACCAGGCCGGAGCCACATTGTAATTTCCGTCGAAGGTCAGGCGCCTGACATTGGACCCGTCTGCATCCATGATAAAGATTTGCGGATGCCCGTCCCGGTCCGAGACAAAAGCAATCGAATTTCCACCGGGATCCCAGGTCGGAGACAGGTTGTTGCTGTGTGAGTAAGTGATTCTCTCAAGGAGATGACGTTTTTCGTGATAGATATAAATCTGGGTATGCTGTGATGGGCGCCCCTTCGAAAGGGCCACTGCCAGCTTTGATCCATCGAAGGAATACTGGGGAGTGATGTTGAGTCCGTGATAGGCAAAGAGCATGGTCCGATGGCCAGTCCTCAGGTTGTAGTCGAGAATCTGGGGCTGGCCCCGGAGGTAAGAGACATAGACGATCTGGCTTTTGTCCCTTGACCATGTCGGGTTGAAGGCCAGGACGTGGTCATAGGTCATCCGTCTGAGGTTTTCACCGTCGAAATCCATCGTGAATAGGTCATACCCCCGACGCGTCCGACCCACAAAGGCGATGCGGCTCTCCGCCAGTCCCCGGATTCCGGCGAACTGGAACAAAACGTCGTCGACAAAGCGGTGGATGATCAGCCGCACGGGGCCACTTGTCGAATAAGTCTTGTTCAGAAGGACCGAGCCGTTCAATGGGTCCCGCACGGTCCCGTGAAGCCGGACCCCGCTTGCGTCCAGAGAAAACTGGGTCCCGACAACCCCTTCGGCCCCGAGAGAGGAGACGGCTTTGGCCGTGATCGAGTCCAGGACCTCGCGATGAAACAGGGTCCGGATATCGGGAGGAAGCGCCAGAATCTTGAAGTAGCCGGTCGCCTCGAGATCCTTTTGGACCAGGTCCTCGGCCTTTCGGGTCCAGAGACTTTCAGCCCCGTGCTCCATGTTCCGTACCGTCACGATCTTGAAATACAGGGCTGTCTCGTTGGTGATGACCGACAGGTCGATTGCCTCCGCCCGGGAAGATCCCAGAAGGAATGTGGCCAAGGCCACGATTCCGAAAACAATGATCGGCCTTACAAACCGTCTACCCATCAGATCCCTTGTCGTTTGGTTGCCTGGAGCGTCACTGTCACCACCTCCCGGTCCTTCCCGTAGGACGGTGGGAAGGGAGGAAAGGGAACAGACCTCAGGATGGCATACTTCGCGGCGTCGTCGAAGACCCGGGATCCCGAAGAGGTGACGAGAACGGGATCCGACTCCAGTGTTCCATCCTTTTTTAACACAAAATGCACTGTCGCATTCAATCCGTGGCTTCCCGGAGGAGGCATCCAGTTCGACTTGATCCGGGAAATCAGGAGATGCTGAAGGTAGGAAGGAAAGCGCTCCCCTGCCACATCCATCCGGACCGGAACCGTGGGGGAAACCGGCGAGGGAAGGCTCTTCGGGAGTGCCCGTGGAGCCCGTGGATTCTTGCTGGCCACCTGAGTGCGCGATGGAGAGACATGATGCTTGGGAGCGGCCTTTTTCGCATGGATTGGCGGCTTTTTCGCGGGAGCAGGCTTTCGTATGGGCCTTTTCTTGTGAACCGGAGGCTTCCTGACCACTAGTGTCGAGGGCTTCTTGTGGATGACCGGGCGAAGCTTCCTCGCCGGCTTTGGCGGAGGCGCCTTCCGGACGGCCGCCTTGGGCGTCTCAGGTTTTGGTTGGGGAGGCGGGGCGGAAGGCCTCAGGGCGGTTTCGGAGATAAGGTCCACGGTTGTTGCGGTCTGGTATCCAAGGGAGACCGGCTTTTTGTGAAGGAGAACAACCACCAGAAAAAGTCCATGAAGTGAAAGGGAGAGAAGGATGAACCACCCAATCCCCCGCTCACCGGTCGACCGGATTCTTGCGCGGATCATGGGAGTTTATTCCGGGTTTTTGGGACTTGGAGCTGTAATCATTCCAAGACGGTCGATCCCGGCCATCTTGACAACATCCATCAGGTGAACCACCGTTCCGTAATCAACCTTCTTGTCCGCCTTGAGATAGACAACGACGCGCTTGTCCTCCTTGTAGCGGCGGGCCAGGATGGTTTCCAGTGCCTCCCATGTCACGGCATGGCCGTTAACGTAGATCTGCTTGCCCTTTGTCACGCTGACAATAATCTTCGGCACGGGTTTTTTTAGGCTGTTGGCGCTTGTTTTCGGGAGATTGATCTTGAGTCCGCGATAGAGGAGGGGCGTCGTCACCATGAAGATGATCAGAAGAACGAGAACTACGTCGATGAAGGGAACCATATTGATCTCGGAAAGCATACGCTCCTTCCGGGATCCCGTCTCAAATTTCACAGCGACTCTCCAAAAAAACCAAACCGTTTGCCCCCCTCACTCGCCTATTCCTTCCACCGTCCTTCAGCCATCACGTTCAGAAGCTCCATGTTGAAGGACTCGGCCAGCCCTTCCACGCCCCGGATCCGCTGAAGAAAGTAGTTGTAGGCGATCACTGCCGGAATGGCGGCAAAAAGGCCGGCGGCAGTGGTCACGAGAGCGTCGGCGATGCCCGGAGCCACCGAGGCGATGCTGACCGAGGATTGGTGGCTGATGTCGCGGAAGGCATGGATGATCCCCCAGACCGTTCCGAACAGTCCGACAAAGGGAGAGATATTCGCCGTCGTGGCCAGGATGGGAAGATAGGACTCAAGACGTGTCAATTCTTCCTGTCGGGACTGGAGGAGTGTCCGGTGGACAACCTCAATGTCGCCCTCCCGGATCCCTTCCCCCCGGGCCATGGCCCTCTCCTCGATACCCTTGATCTTTTCATAGGCTGTCCGGAACATGAAGGCCAGGGTGGAGCGACGATAGTCACCCGCCTCCTGGTAGAGCTTGGAGAATCGGTCGACCCTCTTGAAGACCCGGATGAAGGCCGTATTCTCCCGGCCCGTCTTTGACAGGATGTACCACTTGTAGAAAATGACACCCCAGCTGAGAGAGGACAGGAAAAGCAGGAAACCCAGAACAGCTTCTGCAAGAACGCTGATCTGGTTCATGAAGTTGAAAAGATTCATCGGGCAGATTCCTTAGGGCAGGCAATGGAAGAGGGTTCGGGTCCGGAAAGTCATGGATGGTGACCACTCCAGAAAGTCAAGAGAGGTTGGCAAGAATATCGACTCCCGGAACCTGCCGGGAATGCCCCGGCCTACACACAGCTTTAGTGGACCCATTCCTATGGAAGACAGACGGAGAAAAAGGCAGGGATCCAGGAAAATGGCGGGGCCGACGGGGCTCGAACCCGCGACCTCTGGCGTGACAGGCCAGCGCTCTAACCAGCTGAGCTACGGCCCCTTTGAGATCCTGTCATACGGCAAAAAGCCGCATCCCTCCAGGAGAAGAATTCTGCGAATTTCGGGCGCAGAAAGGTCACCCCTTCTTTGCTCGATGCGCGATCAACGGGAGAATTGTAGGAGTCTTCCCGGGGATTGTCAACAGAGAGGATGGAAATCACAAAATTTTGACGATCGCCCTTAGTATGAAAAGTCGACCCCCGCCAAAAAAACACTGGAGGTGACATTATAGAAACCTGAATTCGAAAAGGTCCCGGAAGCGGTTCCGAAGCCCTCCAGCCGCGTCCCCCCCTGGGTGACTGCCGACCCGACCCCGTCGTTTTCCATCCACTGCCATTCGGCAAAAAGGGAGATCGACGTCCGGGAGCTTCCATAGAGCCAATAGCGGTCAGCAATCCCGAAGGAGATCACATCGTCGAAGTTACCCGGAAGCTGCTGGGCGACTCCCGCAAAGACCGGCTGGCCAAGCATCCGGAGCTGATTATAGGTCAGGATGATCATATCTGATCCGGCCCCCTCACTTTCAAAGAATCCATGAAAAGAAGGCTGCCAGTCTCCCTCGAGAAACCAGGTCGTATAAGAGAGTCCAGAAAGGGCGGGATGATTGCTTCCAAAAATCGCGGGATCGGCCACAAGGGCTTGGGCTGGATCATTCACGATCTCCCAGGCCCCAAAAATGTTCAGCTCCCCGTCCGGAAGGGGATTTATGGAGAGGTCGACCCCTTCCCGGGTGTAGAGGGCATCAGGGCTGGCCTCTGCTGTCCCGACCGCAGAGAGGGCCGATTGTCCGACAAGGGAGAATAGCCCTATCCTTTCCCCGTTGGTCGCGCCCCAACCGCCAAAGGACTGGGTGAGATGGACAAAGAAGGAAAAGCCGTTGTTAGAGGGAGGAATTCCGCCCGCCGCCGCTCCGGAGGCCGTCGTGAAACCGTCGGGATTCCCGTAGAGGCCAGCATTGGGCATGAAGCTCACAGAGAGGCGGGTTTCGCAGGGATCGAAAGACAATGAGGCCTCGCTCCCGCACCCGTTTTCGAAGAGATAGCCGAAATAGCGTAGGGCGGTATGGTCGTTTTTCATCTGGAACCGGTCGGCATCATAATACGCAGGCAGGGAAGCCGCTCCGAAGCCGGCAAAGGGAAGACCGCTGTTGGTGACCACTTCCGCCGTTCCCGGCATGTAATCGTACATGACATAGGGGGTCTCATCCGTTCCGGTCAGGGCTCTCCGGTTCGAGAAAGGGGTATCCTGCCCCGTCACCCCGGCATAGAGGTTGAAGAGTGACGTTCCGAAGAGGGTGTCGAATCGGACCCAGAGGGCAACGATATCAAGGGTGGGGCTTTCTGTGACAGGAGCACGGAGGCCAGGCTCCACCCAGAACGAGATCGCAGGTGAGAGGAGCCCCCCGGACAGGAGTGTCCAGGGGGTGGGGGCGACAGCGCCGTTTCCCCATGTCCCCCCTCCGGAACTCCCGTTACCCCCGAGGGAGAGGGCGGGAATCTTCGAGATGTCGGAATTCCCGACTTCGAGCCTGTCGGAGGGAATCCCGATGCCTTCGACCGCAGCTCCCCCATAGGCCATGGACATATGAAAGCCGATGGGAAAATAGGATTGGCCCTCCGGCCGGGCGAACATCAGATCCAGCCCGTTCCCCCTCCCCGTCGTCGAAAGCATGAACCCACGGTCGCGAAAAAACTCGCCCTGGTCGGAAAGCTTGGGCCATTGAATGTGGCAGAATTCGCAGGGAAGGTTGTAGCTTCGGGAAAATCCCGCATAGCCCCAGGCCAGGTCCGTCACTCCCGGGACAAGAACCAGGGCCAAAGTGAGCAGGAACGCCCAGAACTTCCATCGTGTCACCCCGTCTCCCCCCGATGGAGAAAGGGGTACCCCGGGCCCCAAGCTTCTCCGCTTCCTTTCACGTCCGCAACCTTCTGTTTTTTTGTCGTCCCACTCAAAAGACCGTCCGACCTCCTACCCTCAGGTGGGAGCCTCGGCCCTTCTCCCAGAAAACGCCCCTCTGCCTTCCAGAGCCCAGGAAGAGTGCCAGCCCGCCGTGGGCCTCCATCAGAAAACGGATCCGGAAGCGGGATGGTTTTTCCTGCGACGAAGGAACGATAAATCCTTCGGCGTCCAGATGAAGGGAGGGATCGTTGACCCTGAACCTTTTCAGGACGACCCGGTCCGGACCCTCCCGGATAAAAAAGGAGCCATCCCGGAGTTCGAGGGCCGAAAGGAGAAGGTTCTGCATGGGACTTTGGCTCCCCAGACTCACACCCCGAAACTGGACCTTGGCCTTGTGAAAACCCCTGGCGGAAAGCACCAGATGGTCGACCTTCACCGTGACACCGCCCCTCCCGGGGCCGGGGGGAGGACCCACATGAAGCTCTTCGAAGGTCAACCGGTAAGGGAATCCGGCCGAGGTTGCCCGGGCCGTCATCACAAGGCCTGTCTTTCGGGAAAGGTTCTCCAGGAATCGGTCCGGTTCGTAGGACAGCCAACCAAGGTAGAAGGCCAGGGACGCTCCCAGAAATCCTCCCAAAATCCACGGGAACCGCCCTTTCATGAGCTCCCCCTTATCTGGTGGTTGGCCCATCTTACTCTTCCCCCTCCAATATCTCCCCGGCGGTTTCCCCCTCCTCCCCCAGGACCATCCGGGCCTCCGCCTCGGGGAGCCGCTCCACATCCCGGAGTTTTTTGTCCATGGCCCGTGTCCGGCTCCCCAGCTTCCTGACGGAAGTGGCCGCCGTCGAGAGCTGTTTCGCGAGCCCCTCAACCACCTCGTTGTACTTTCCGAATTCCTGACGAACCGCCCCCAGGATCTTCCAGACCTCCCCCGAGCGCCTCTCGATCGCAAGCGACCGGAACCCCATCTGGAGAGCATTGAGGATCGCTGTCAGTGTCGTCGGCCCGGACAGGGTGATATGGAACTCCCGCTGGATTTGCTCGAAAAGGCCCGGTCGCCTGAGGATCTCCGCATAGAGACCTTCCGTGGGAAGAAACAGGATGGCAAAATCAGTCGTCCGGGGTGGTTCGATGTACTTCTCCCGGATGGTCCGGGCGAATCCCCGGATCCGGGCCTCGAGATCCCTGGAGGCCTGGGCGGCACCTTCCGAATCTCCCTTCTCCATAGCCTCCAGCAGGCGCTCGTAATCCTCCTGTGGGAACTTGGCATCGATCGGGAGGAGGACCTCCTCCTCCGCCTCCCGGCCAGGAAGGCGGATGGCGAACTCGACCCGTTCCTGGGAATGCTCCCGAACCTGGGCATTCTTCACATATTGCTCGGGGGAGAGGAATTGTTCCAGCAGCGCCCCGAGCTGGACCTCCCCGAAGGTCCCCCGGGATCGCACGTTCGTGAGAACCCGTTTCAGGTCCCCCACGCCGGTGGCCAGCGTCTGCATCTCCCCAAGGCTCTTGTGGACACGTTCAAGCTGTTCGGCCACGCGGCCAAATGACTCCCCGAGACGGGTCTCGAGGGTCGTCTGGAGCTTTTCGTCAACCGTCCGACGCATCTCGTCTAACTTCATCTGGCTTTCGGTCCGGAGAGCGTCAAGGCGCCCCTCGATCCCCTGCCGGAGCTGATCCATGGTCCGCTCATTCTTGTCAGAAAGTGTGGCAAGTGTCGTGGACATCGTCTCCAGAACCTCCTTTTGGCGCATTCCGGCTTCCCGGAGGGATTCGGAGAGAGTCTGCCCAAGGACCGTCACACCCTTTAAAAGTTCCTCCCTGAGGGCCCGGGAACGGGCCTCCTCCCGGGACACCCCTTCCCCGAGCAAGGATCGAACCTGGTCGAAGGCAGCCCGCATTTGCTCCGACTGTTCGCTCCGGAATTGCCGGCCCTGCTCTTCCCCCGACTGGCGGATCCTGTCCGACTCTTCCCGGAGAAGGCGGGAGAGCGTCTCCGGAGAAAAGCCCCCCGGATTTTGGGCGGCCCTCAAAAGGGCCAAAAGCGAAAACAGGGCTGCCAGTCCCGCCAGGATTGCAGAAAGGAGCATCAACGGGTCATGCCTCCACAGTTGTACAAGTGAGGGATGGGGCCTCCTTCGGTCCTACCGGGTATTTTAGCGGGAGAAGGTCCAAAAATCCTCCTGAAAAGGGGGCTGTCCAAGGGCGCGAAACAAGGATACCTCTGGGGAGATGCGCGGACTTTCCCGCTAGGAGCCCGCTTAAAATTCGTGGACCCTCAGGATCCCGCCCGGAACCGCCTCCCGGGCCAGCTCAACCATGTGGGCATGGTGGGTAAAAAAGAGCACCTGTCCCTGGGCCCCCATCTCCGAGAGGACCTCAAGGGCCTTCAAGGACCGCCGGTTGTCCAGGTTCAGGAGAAGGTCGTCGGCCACGAAGGGAACGGGTTCGCCGGTCTCGTTGTGGCGTCCGACCGACGCCAGGCGAAGGGCCAGATAGAGGGCATCAAGAGTTCCGTCGCTCAGCTCTCTCGTTTCAAGGCTCCGGCCATCCTCCCGGACCACAAGAAGAAGCGCATCCCCCTTCTCTCCGAAATCCCCCCGCAATCCCCGATAGCGGCCCAGGGTGAGCGTCTCCAGGATTTTTCCGGCCCGGGTGAGGACCGGCCCCTGATTTCTCTCGCGGAAAAGGTCGATCCCCTTGCGAAGGATTCCCTCGAGAATCGAGGCTTCCAGATAGGACTCCACCTGCCCGGAGAGCCGGGTGCGCTCCACCTCCCCCTCCTGAAGGAGGTCAACCGCCTGGACGGCTTCCAGCCGCCGATCCAGATCGGTCTTCTTTGCCACCAGGGCAGCCAGAAGGGACTCCCTCCGCTCACGGGCTGATTCAAGGTCCTCCCGCATGGCGGTCAGGCGACCATTGAGTTCGTCGGAATTTGCCTCGCCGCAGTCGGCAAAGAGGGCCTCGAGGCTTTCCCCCTCCCCACTCTCCAACACCTGCCGGATCACCTCCTCCCGGTGTTCCAGGAGTGCGGCCTTCCTCCGGGAGCGGCCTTCGATTTCGGGAAGTGTCGACGGATCCTCCACCCCGGCCTCCGTGGCCAGCCGCTCAAGGAGCCTTCGGTTCTGATCCAGGATTTCCTCCTGACGGCCTCTCCGGAGTCGGATCTCATCTTCCCTCTTTTCCAGTTCCTGACGACGAACGAAGGCTTCCCGGGCCTCACGAAAACGCCGGATGATCTCCCGCGCCTTGACAAGCATCTCCTCCGGAGTGGCCCGTTGATCCGCCTCCCCGGAAAGGAGTGCCACCTGGTCTCCGAAGTGGCGGATGTCCTCCCGCATCTTCCCGATCCGGTCGCGCATCTCCATCATGGAGCGACCCAGCATCTCAAGCCGGGCCAGAATTTCCAGAAGATCCCGGATCTCCTCCGGATCCTCCGGAAGGAGGATCTTCGCCTCAAGTCCCGCCTTCCCGAACTCTCCCTTCCAGAGCTCAAGCTCCCGTTCAACCTCCCGGAGAGCCTCCCGGGCCTCCTCGGATTGCCGGAAGGCAAGACGAAAGGTCTCTTCGGCACTGGTGTGACGGCCTTGCCTCTCCTTGGCTTTCTCCATGACCTTCCGTGCCCGGACAAGAAGGCCGGGAAGCGTCCTCTCCCCCGCAGGATCGGGGTCGAGGGGAGCCAGAACCTTCCGAAGCCTCTCGGTCAATTCCGTCTCCTCCCGATGATCCTGGGCCTGTTCAGCCTCCAGCCGTTCGATCAGTTCCCCTTCGGCCAGAACTCTTTCCCGTTTTTCCAGCCATTCAACCATAGCCTCGGGGAGACGGTCGGGAGCTCCCTCGGGACCCAAACGAACCAGACCATCCGGCCAACGGACGATCCACTCGGATGAAAGCTGGGCCAATCGGTCGCGGGTCGACCGGAGGGCCTCTTCAAGGGCCTGGCCTTCGGCCAGGGCCAAATCCCGCTCCTTATGCAATAGGGAGAGTTCGACCGCCTCCTTCGAGCGTCTTCCGATAAGGTCGGCCACCCTGTCACTTTCCCGGAGAAGACCCTCAAACCCCTCCGCGGGCCTCGTCCCTTCCGGGAAAAACAACCTGAGATCGGACTCAAGACTTTGGTCCCCCTCAAGAAACCGTTTTCGGAGAAGGCCCCACCCTGCATCCCGACGTTCCCTGACAGCCTTTAGATCCGCAAAGGTGACCACTTCTCCCTCCCCTTCCAGGGAAGCGATCCGGTCCTCCCTTTTCTTCCTTTCCTCTTTCAGACGGAGAAGGGCCTCCCGGCCTTCCTTCTCCTCGTGAAGGAGCCTCCGGAAATCCTCCTGCATCCGGAGGAGAGTGGACCGTTCCGGTAGTACAAGGGCGCGGAGGGCAGGGAGGGTGACCTCTCCCAACCCCAGGGAATGCAGTCTTTCGGCAAGGGCATCCCGACGCCGAAGAAGCTCTGAAGACTGCCGGGACCTCTCCTCGGATCGCGCAAGAAAAACCTCTGCCCCGGGGAGAATGGCTTCGAGGGCACCGGTTTCGGGAACGGGCGGAAGCGCCCCCCGGCCGGCTTCGGCGCGTGCCAAGGCCGCCTGGGCCTTGGCGGCATTCTTTCCTGCCACCAGAAGGCTTCCTTCGAGGGCGGACCGGCGGTCGAGGAGAGAGGCAATCTTTCTGCGCTTTCCCGGGGGTGGAAGATGGCGATCGAGCCTTTGAGGCTCCTCCGGAAGGCCGCACTCACGGAGGAGAAGGCGCGCCTCCTGTTCCATCGAAAAAAGCTCCTGTTCCCGTCGGGGAAGGTCCGTGAGGCTCTTCGATGCCGCCCCCAGATCCTTCTCTATGACACCGATCTCCTCCTCCAGGAGGAGATCCGCCGGACTGTCGGCAATGGCCGCCCGTTCCTCCTCCAGACCTTCCGCTTCCTCCCGGAGACGGTCAAGTTCCACCCTCCCCGTGGCAAGCCAGCTTTCGGCCTGGACCCGGAGGGCAAAAGAATCGGGAGAGAGGAGAGGGACTCCCTCCAGAAACGAGAGCTCCCGACAGAGGGTTTCATATTCCTGGCGGCGGGGGAGAATCCGCAGGATCCGTTCGGCACGACGTATTTCCCGCTCGAGGTGAAGGACCTCGGACCGGACCCCTTCCGATTCGGAGGCCAACCGTCGGATCTCCTCTTCCTCACGGAGATAGTCCTGGGGGGAAACCGTCCTGAGGCGGCTATCGCGCCGGATCTCCCCGAGTCGGGCGAGGATCCTGTTGATCGCCGGGTTCTTTCCGGTGGGCAGGAAGAGCTCCCTTTTCCTTGCTGAAAGGATTTCGAGCTTCTTCCGGAGGCTCACGATTCCGGCCCCCGCCTCGACGAGTCCCTGTCCCAGGGCTCCCCCGTCGGTCAGCAGGTCCTGGCCATGGCGTCTCAGGCGAGCGGGGTCCAGAGAGAAAAGCCGCTCGAAGGTGTCCCGGGAGAGGCCCCCAAGAAAGGCGGAGAGGAGCTCGTCGGAAAGGACGCTCCCGTCGGCCATAGTCAGGGGGCTCTTTCCCCGGCGTTTTCGCACAAATTCCAGGGTCCGGCCGTCGGCTTTGGTGATCCTGGCCCCCAGGGCCATATCGGCCGTTCCGACCAGATAGGCATCCTCGCCATGTTTGGGAAAGCCGAAAAAAAGACTCGAGAGAGCCCGCAGCGTGGTGCTTTTCCCTGCTTCGTTTGCCCCGTGGATTAGGTGGAAGCCGGGACCTAGGGAGAGACTCCGGTCCCGGAAGGGGCCGTAAGCCAGAAGGTCCAGACGGTCGATCCTCATGGCGCCTCTCCCCGGTAGAGAAGATCCATGAGGACAGGGAGGAGGCGGGCCGGGTCCGCAAGGATGGCGGAGGAGTCGAGCTCTTCCCGAAGTTCCTCGGGCAGGGCCCGTCTGAGCAAGGAGAGATCGCCCTCCAGGGCGGCGGCAAGAGCCTCCGGATCCCGGGCCACTTCGGAGAGGATTAACGCAAAGTCGGCGTCCGCCCCCTCTCCTCCGATGTCCTCATCTTGCAGAAAATCGAACCGGAGGCGCTCGATCCAGAGATCTTCAAGCGAAACCTCGGCCGCCACTTCCAGAACCAGCTGCCGCACCTGCTCGGGAGAATCGAGAAAGGAGCCCGGGAGGGAGGCGCGCCCTGTCAGGATCACACGGACGGCGGCAGGACGTCCGTCGGATTCCCGCTTTGCCGCTTCAAGGCCCTCCCGGAGGGGGCCAACAAGCCCCTGGACCTCGACAAGTCCGGTTATGTCAACCGGGAGCTGGTGCCAGCGCACCACATCCAGGGGAACAAAGTCGAGGGCGGTCAGGCGTACCCCGTCGGTTTCGGCCAACATTGCTCCCTTGGGTCCGGTCTCCTTCGCGTGACGACCCTGGAGATTTCCGGGAAAGACCACCGCGGGATCGGAGGACAGAATCTCCCGCTTGTGGATGTGGCCGAGGGCCCAGTAGTCGTAGCCGCGGGAGGCAAGATCCAAAAGGGTGCAGGGAGCATAGACATCATGGTCGGGGGATCCGGAGAGGGAGGTATGAAGGAGGGCGATATTAAAATGCCCCGGTTGGGGCGGGGGATAGGCCAGAGCAAGGTTCTGGGAGATCTTTCCGGGGGCGAAGCTCTGGCCGGTCACAGCCACACCATACTCTTTCAGGATGACCCTTTCGGGAACCTGATCGGAGAGGACGGTGGTATTGGGGGGAAGATCGAGGTATCGGCTGATCCGGTTGGCGGCATCGTGATTTCCCCTGACGATCACGACCCGGATCGCATGGTCGGCAAGCCGTGAAAGCTCCCGACGAAGGAAGTGAACCACCTGCATGTTGGGATTGTCGTGGTCGTAGAGATCCCCGGCCAGAAGGAGGAGTGACACCTTCTCCTCGATGGCACGGTCAACCAAGGCCGAAAAGGCCTCCCGGGTGGCGCGACGTATCCGGGAAAGCTGTCCGGGATCCTCCAGGACCAGGCTCCGAAGGGGGCTGTCGAGATGAATGTCGGCGGCATGAAAAAACTTCAATGGTACCCTCCCTGGCGGCCGGCCCTGGGGACCGGAGTTCCCTCCTCTCTCCCCCACCTCCTTATTTGGTGGCCGACAATCGCGGAGAGGGAAAGAATCGACCCTATTGTGGGATCTTTGCCGCCCCCTGTAAAGGAGGAGTTCCGAAGCGGGATTCCTTCCCCGACGGGCCCCATCTTCGGAAAAGCCCGTCCACGGACGCTCGCCCTTCAGGAAGGGCCGGTCCTCTCCCTGCCTCCTGGGAAGACAAACCAGAGAAACCCCCATGGCCAATCGGAACCAAGGTCCGGTTCCGAGGGATCAGGACATGCCGGGAGGGGCCCACAGGGGTCCCCTCCCCCTGGGTCAGAGTCAGACGGCCCCACCGGGGGCCAGATAGAATGTCTTCCCGGAGGCCCGGTCAGTGGTCTACTGATTGTCGAAGGTGGACCCGGCCTTCTTGATCCGGGCCATTGACCGGAGAAGCGGTGAGAGGGAGAGAACGCGGGAACAGACTTCCTGTCAAATAGTTCCCTTCCCTCCTTCCTTGTCTTCCTTCGGCCTTAACATCTGGATTGTCCTGCCTTCTCTCCCAGCCGGGCCATGGCCTCGAGCACTGGTCTTAGCTCCTTGCCAAGAGAGGTCAGGCGGTAGGAGACTTGCGGCGGAGAGACAGGGATGACCTCCCGGGCCACCACTCCCTTCGCCTCGAGTTCCCGAAGCCTCGAGGCGAGGACCTTCGACGTGATCCCACCGAGATCGCGCCGGAGATCTCCAAAGCGCCTGGGCTCCTCGCAGAGGTACCAGAGGATCTTGGCCGTCCAGGCCCCGGCCAGGAGTCTCAGGCAATGGTCGAGCGGACAGTCTCGAGGGGGTGCGGCCCTTCTGGAGGAGGGTCGGGTCGTCATCGTCATAGTGGTAAGAGTATACCAGGTTTCCATAAGGAATCTACTATCCGATGTATTCTTTCTGGGATATACTCGAAGTCATCAGGGGGACATAGGATCCCGCTTCTCTGACCGCACCCTCAAGTTTTTGGAGAAGACCGATGATCGAAATCAGAAAAAGCGCCGAACGGGGCCACGCTGACCACGGCTGGCTCGACAGTTACCACACATTTTCCTTCGCCGACTACCATGATCCGAACTATATGCAGTTCGGAAGCCTCCGGGTCATCAACGAGGACCGGGTCCAGCCGGGACAAGGATTCGGAACCCACTCCCACCGTGACATGGAGATCCTGAGTTACGTTCTGGAAGGATCCCTGGCCCACTCCGACAACATGGGAAAGTCCATGATTCTCCGAACGGGCGACGTTCAGCGGATGACGGCCGGTACCGGTGTCACCCACAGCGAGTCCAATCCCTCCGGAACCGAGGAGGTCCATTTTCTTCAGATCTGGATTCTGCCCAGGACAACGGGCCTCAGGCCAGGATATGAACAGAGACACTTTTCCCGCAATGACAAAAGAAACCGCCTGTGTCTCGTGGCCTCTCCGGATGGGATCGATGGATCCCTCACCCTCCACCAGGACGTCCGGCTCTATGCCACCATCCTCGAAGACGGGGGGCAGATCACCTTCATCCCCGGGAAGGGGCGGCGGCAATACCTGCAGGTAGCCAAGGGCTCCTGCCATTTAAACGGGATTGAACTCAGAGACGGAGACGGAGCCGGCATTTCGGAGGAGCATTCCTTACTTCTCTCGGGAAACCCAGGAGCCGAGCTTTTGCTTTTCGACCTGGCCTGACCCGATTCCACTCTTTTCGTTCCCTTTTCACCTGTTGGATGACGGGAGGAAGCAATGAATAAAGTGAAAGAAAGAACCTTCTCGATTCGGGTCCAGAAGGATGGGCCGTATCTTGTCTCGGGGCCTCTTCCTCTTTCCACGGAGACCATCGGCACGAACGGAAAAGGGGAGTCGGTCCGGTGGGAAAAAGGGCCGGCCATCAGCACCACAGAGGAGTATTCTCTCTGCCGGTGCGGCCGAAGCGGAAGCAAACCCTTTTGCGATGGCTCCCACGGGGGCGGATTCGACGGGACAGAAACCGCTATCCGCATACCCTATCTCAAACAGGCGGTTCTCCTCGAAGGGCCGGTCCTATCCCTGACAGATGCCGAAAGTCTGTGCGCCTTCGCCCGTTTTTGCGATCCTCACGGCCGGGTCTGGAACCTCGTCCATCAAACGGACATTGAGGTCGCGAAACGGCATTTCCTCCGGGAGACAGGTGATTGTCCTGCAGGCCGTCTGGTCGCCTGGGACAATGCCACAGGGACACCTCTCGAGCCGGAGCATCTCCCCTCGGTCGTCCTAATCGAGGATCCTTCCCGCCAATGTTCCGGGCCGATCTGGGTCCGAGGCGGCGTTCCGGTGATCAGCGCCGACGGTGTCACCTACGAAGTGAGAAACCGGGTGACCCTCTGCCGGTGCGGAGAATCCCACAATAAGCCGTTCTGTGATGGCACCCATGCCGAGATCGGATTTGACGGTCGCTCTTGACCTTCATACCGGCTCCCCAGAAAACCGGCGGGTATCAATCTCACGAATGGGTGGAGCACAGGAAGGGTTCTTGAGACTTTCGATGAAAGTCTTGAGGAAGGTTGGGGGACAAAATTTTCCTGGACAGGATTTTGAAGGTAATCCCCCGCAAACCCTCTTTGATCGATGACAGACCCGGTCATCGGGCATATTCCTTTTCCTTGGACGGGACTCCCATCGGTTGGGTGGCGGACTCGGCAGCCTCGGGGATTTTAAGGTCTGTCCACCAGCGGGCCAGAATTGCCGATTCGGCCTTTTTTGAAAAGGAGGGCGGGGCCACGGTTCCCCGACGCCCCGACATATTCGCCTGCCGGTAAAGGGAGAGTTTGGCGGAGGTGTCCGAAAGGATGCGCTCCGCAAGCCCCCGGCCCTCCCGGATCACGGCATTCGTTCTTGAAATGGCGCGGGAGAGGCGGTTTCTGAGCCTGGTGCGCTTTTTATCCAGGCGCATCACCGCGACATGGAGTGCATCAAGTTCCGAATCCTGATCGTGGGCAAAGAAGGAAACCATGTAGGCTCCCATAAAAATCAGGAGATTGATCGCGAACATGGCATAGACCATGTTTCCTGAGGTATCCCCGAGCCGGTCCGCGGCGTGGAGGGTCACATACATGTTGCGGATGAAGGAGAGTGCCGTAAGCGCCCCAAGAACGGTGACAGGCGCCATAAAGATCATGATGGCCGTGGCGAATCTGGGCGGAACGAGCGTCCGGACCTGAAGCCCCAGAAAGACCCCGATCAGGGGGAGGGTCAGGGAAAGGGTCAGGCTCATGACATAGGTCATCAGTTCGGGCTCCCCGAACATCCGGAAGACAACCACGTTCAGCGGAAACTCTCCGACCCCCAGGAGGATGACGATGATCCCGTGGAGCATATAGGGGACAGGGATGATTTCGTCTCGCCCAAGAAAATCCTTCCGCTCCTGAAACCGGAGGAGAGTCTCCTTCAGCCGATACTGGTTGGACTCGTAGGCATTGGAAAGATTGGAGGAGATTCCTTCGAGACGGGCCAGTCGTTCGGCAGTCCGGGAATAGATCCCGCTGATTGACGCCTCGCCGGCGGCAATGATAGACCGTTCGAAGGGCCCAGGCTCGTAGCTGCTTCCTGACGGCAAACCTGCCATTCCGTCGCTGTGACCAGCACTGCGGATTGTTTCGTCATCGGGAAACTGTGGAGCTTTGAATTCCTGAGATCGCCTCATCGGGCCTCCTCGGACAGTGGTTCCTGATCAGGACAGAATGCCGCTTCTCTCGACGGTCTTCCTTCTGTGGCGTCCGACGGTTGTATTGATCTCGTCGACCAGAAACTGGAGATGCGTATTCAGATCGGCCACAGAATTGACCCATCGGGATTCGCGGATATGAAAGTTCTGGACGTCTTCCTTGAATTGGGCGATAAAGCGGTTCAATCGCTCCGATTCTGTCCGGATCCCGTCGCGCTCGGACAGAAGGAGTTCCCACTCTCTCTTGGTCTCGGCAAGACGGTCCATGACCATCGAAGATTTTTCGAGAAGATCATGGTATTTCCTGACTCCGTTGATAATCCGGTTGATGTCCTTGTGACCTAGCATCAGGGAATCCTTTTAGGGAAGTGTGGAGTGCCTGTCCGGAAGCTTCTTTGGCCAACATGTTCCCCTCTCCCGAAAGAGCTTCCGTCGGCTCCCCGAAAGTCCCGGTCGAGAGCCGCAAGAATTTCTGCCTGGACTGACCGGTGTTCCCTCAAGGCTCGTTTCTTGATGAACTGATAAATTTCCTCATTGATGCGGAGGGTCATTCGTTTCATTGTTCCATATTAGCATCAAGAGCATTACATTCAAAATTCTATTCAAATATTCTATTTTAAATAATTAATAAAAAATAAATTTTTTATTTTTATCAATAAATAGTTTTAAATGGAGTTAAGAGGAGAATTTCCCTTAAAAGTGTCGCAAGATCTTTTGTTCAGGATAAGGAGGCCTCTCTTTGTACCCTGAATTTGTCGGGATTTTTTATGGGGATTGGCAGATAAGGAATTTGATGAGGAGTGGTAGGCGGAGCGGGGATCGAACCCGCGACAACAGCTGTGTAAGTCCCAAATCGGTGTTTTTATAAAGCATTTTCTTTAAAAGACTTTCTGTGGCAAGTACCGGAGTGGCGTGCATTTTTCCGTTTATTTTCGATTATTCATTTCCGGGCATTTCCAGGATTCGCCAAGAACCCGCTGTCCCAATATTGTCCCAAGGAGTTCTGGACAGATCAGGATCAGTTTTTGATCTGAGCTTTCTTTTTTCCACCATCAACTAAACACTGTAGGACGAACACTTTCTCCCAGCTAAAACGTCCTCTCGATCCAGACCCTTAGGACCTTTCCCAGAATTTCGAAATCGTCCCCGTTTTTGAGATCCACTTCGAATGGCTCGTAGATCGGATTGTCCGAGATCACCTTCACCTTGTGGTTTGGAAGCCGCTGAAGCCGTTTCACGTAGATCATGTCCTCAAGTCTCACCAGGTACACCCCGTCCCGGAGATCCCGCTGGTTTCTGTCCACGAAGACAATCGATTTTGGGGGGATCGTCGGAAGCATGCTCTCCCCGTCCGCATAAACCGCGACGATCCCGTAGGCCGATCCGGAAAGATTCATGTCCCGGAGGGTCGCCGGGTCGAAGACAACGATCTTCAGTACCTGTTCGGAGTCAGGGAACTTTCCCCGTCCCATCCCGGCCGTGATGGCATAGACAGGAATGGAGGGGGGAGCACCGTATCCCGGAAAATCCTCTCCGACAAGCCGACCCGAGGATTCTTCCAATGGTTCCAGGTCCATTTCCCCTTCGCCCGTCGAAAGCCATTCCGGGTTGATGTTCAGAGCTTTCGCGAGGGGAAATAAATGGCCGGTGCTTTTTGTCCCCTTATTTTCAAGGGCATGAATGGTTTGTTGGGGAACCCCCGATTTTTCAGAAAGCGCCGTCTGGGAAAGTTTTCGTTTTTTTCTGGCCTCTTTAAGGCGATCTCCTAAGGTCATCATGACCATAGAATATAACATAGAGTCGTCACTGGCCAACTATTTTCACCCCTTGACATTATCAAATTTATGGTTTATTTTCTCTTCATGAAACCAACATCACCCATACACAAAGCAGTAGAAATCGTTGGAAGCCAGAACAAACTGGCGAAGATTCTCGGAAAACGTCAGTCCGTGATCTGGACTTGGCTTAAAAGAGGCTACATTTCGGCGGAGTACGCCATTCCCATTGAACGGGCCACCGGGGGACTGGTGACACGTCACGATCTCCGACCGGATCTCTATCCGGAGGAAAACCATGATGAATCGACAACGGAGACTTCCGAATGACGGCTTTCCAAGACAATACGAGGGGATCAGGTAGGCATAACGCGGATCGGGAGTGGACGAGAGCGGACAATCGGAGCCGTCGGGATGTTCGAAACCGTCCCAAGAACCTGAGTTCCTGGACTAATTTATATCAGCCCTATTTATAAAGGAGGATTTCATGAACATTCGCAGAATCGCGCCTGTCATCGCCTTTTCGCTTCTCACCCTGTCCCTTTCCGGCTGTTTCAGCATCAACGGAACGGAAGGAGCCCCCGGACTCTACACGATGGACGTCAAACACGAATTCACGATCGGGAAGACCACCGAAAAGCAGGTGAAGGATGAACTGGGAAAGCCAGGAAGCGTCCTTTCGGAAAAAGATGGGGGAACGCTCCTGACCTACGATTCGGACAAATACTCCGGAATTTTCACTCTCGTCGCGACGGCCGCCCGGAAGGAAAAACACAAGCTCGTCCGCTTCAGCTTCGACAAGAGCGGGATTCTCCGGAAGATCCGGATCAAGCGATACAGCCGGAATGTCATTTTCGGTCAAGCGTCGAAGGAAAAATAACTGTGAGCGCGCTCTCTTCGAGTCTCCCGGAATTCTTTCCGATCAACGTGCCATGTGGACTCCTGTCCCGGGCCGCCGCGATCGATCCCGGCCTCGTCCATCGGGCCGCCGTCGTGACCGCCGATGGAAAAACCCTTCTGACGGGTGGATGGAATTCGAAACCGGACTCCGAAATCGTCTTGGAGATCGTCACCTTTTTGAAAAATCACAGCGTTCTCCTTGTCGCCATCGGGGATCCCCGAGGACAGTTTTCCTTTCCGGTCGAAGAACTCAAACACGCCTGTTGGTCGGTCGGAATTGTCCCCGTTCTCGGATCGGAATACATGACTTCAAGCCGATGCCCGCGATGCTGGACGCACCATCGGAAACCGGATCGGGTTTTCGCCTGTCCGAAGTGCGGTTTCACTCTGGACCGCGATATTGCGGGCGCACTGAACATTTATCGGCGCGTTTTTGGCCTCAAGAGCCGTCTTCCGAAACCGGAGGCCGCATGGAAACAGTGACGATTCCCGAAAGAAAACGCGGCAGGCCGCGCAAGACCGTCCAGGAGATGGAGAACGGCCGCCGGGAAGACAGCGTACACGCACATCGCACAACAACGGTCTGGAGCGATGAAGACCGTTTGCTCACCGTTGACGAAGTGGCAGATCTCCTCCGGATGCGGCCCAAAACCCTCCGGTATTACAAGAGCCAGTATCCGGAACGCGTCCCCCCCTGGATCCGTCTCCCGGGAATGCGCCCCCCGCTCTGGAGGCTCAAAGACGTTCGGGCCTTTATCGACCAGGGGGTGAGCGAGGGGGAAAAGGAGCGGTTGAAGCTCGAAGAGATGCGACAGGAAGGATTCTACCCCTTCCCCAAGAAAAAACGGGGACGGCCCACAAAACGGAAATCAGCCGGGAGGGAGGGAAATGGATGTTAAAAACATCGTCTCATCTTATCTCGAATACCACGGATTCGACGGACTCTGCCATCCCGATACCGAGTGCGGGTGTGGGTTGGACGATCTGATAGGTCCTTGTGAAGGGGCACAATCCGATTGTCGTCCGTCATACCGGATTCCTCTTCCGGACGGGGATTGCTGGTTCACCGCGGACTTCGACCACAGACCCACGGAAGAAGAGGTCCGCAATTATTGGAAAAACTCGAGGAAAGGAACGGCTGATGAAAAAAAGTCTATTTGCACTTTTTAGCGTTATCGTGTTTGTCGGATTCTTGCCCGTCCTGGCGATTTCTTGGAATTCCTCAATGAGAGAACACATTACGACAAAAACCGACAAAAGATGGGAAGACACGAATAGTTTGACGTTTCGTTAGACAAGCTCTGGGATTTTTATCTCGAACGACTGAACGAATGCGAAAGGGTGGAGGCGAAGATGAATGACATGAAAGAAAACTGGGGCGTTTCGATCGGGATCTTTGCTTTTTTTCTGTTTCTGTTCATCTCTCCCACATTGACTTGGGCAGAAAACAAAAGTAGTGACAAGCAAAGGATTTCTGAAACTTCACTATTTCGAATCGTTTATCACACAAAGGGACTTTACATCCAAATCCCTGTTGAATCGGTTGATCGACACGGGACCATTGTGATCACAAAAAAGAAAGTTCTTGTGAGCAAAGAGGCCCTTTATTTCAATAAGGAAGGAATCCTCGATGCCGTTTCGTACTACCAGAAATCAGGAGATCGAGAACTCCTTCTTAGAGGCCCTTATGAGTATCGGTCTGGAGGACTAGCCCAGAGGGTTTCACTAGGCTATTTTCCTTATTCATCCTCCATTCCGGAAGGACTTACATTCTGTGGAAATCGTCTGGTTGGTTCTAAAGACGTTCCCCTCCAAATTGACGACGTTTTTCCTCCCTTGCTTTCTCATTCTGACCTGAAATTACGGGTGGCTAAATGAAGCGAGCTTTATCAGGTCTTTATCGGAGAAATGGTCTTGTTTTTCTTGAAAAGCAATATCTTCAAAAGGAAAATCGCTTATTCCGGATATGCGAAGGAAGGGACAATGTGATCCGGAAATTATTTCCAATTTCGCTATTGGAAAATGGATTGATGGAGTTTGACTGATGAGTTGCCAAGTTCCATCGAAAGACTTTTCCAAAGTGCCATGTCCAGAAGCGAAGATCGGTCTTTTCATTTTTTCCATTTCACTTTGCTGGGTGGGGGTGGAAATGGTCCCAGGCAGAAGGGGACATTTTCTTATCGATGCTTCTCTGAATGAAAAAGTTCCATCTGGGTGAATGTCCAGGGCTCCACCAATTTTTTGAATACAAGTTCCTGAAGAAATTTGTGGAGGGAAAAATCCTCTATTGAAAACAATTTGGCTCTGTAATACCCGAACGCCGGCGTACTTCCAAGCCCCAATCAATTCGGGCGGAAAGGAAGGTATGGAAGATCCTATCAAAAACGGATGTTCTGTAGTACATGCGGAAAAAAGAAACAGGCTCGACAATACAAGAAGAAATCCGGATTTGGCTCTCATAGAGACTCCTTTCGTAATGGTGGGTAAAGGATAAAACCATGTCAACCCTACCAAAAACAAAAAATGAAATCATCTCCGCTAACGCTCTCCGCCAGGCCCGGTATGCGGAAAAAATGAGAGCCCAGGGCAGAAAAAAACTCACTCTCTGGGTTCTGCCTGAGGAAGAACAGTTCATCCAGGCCTTGATTCTTGGCCCCCGGAAGAAAATGGAAGAGGACCTTTCATGATCCGTCTTCTCTCCCCCTTGACTTCCCCCACAGCCCGGTTTACGCTCTTCCCAGGTGTTAGTAGCACCTCGTTGAGCGCACGCCCGCGCGAAAGATCGGGGATTTTTTTGTCCCGCCTCCTTTTCCCCCCCAGTCTCTCTCCTTCCTCATGCCGGGCGTGCGGCGAATACAAGACCCGCAAGGGAAATAAGCCCGCCGTCTCAACGCGGCTACTAGCGCCCGGCGCCCATTCTGTGCGTCCACGATCAAAGGTTAGTAGCCTTTCGTTGAGGTGCCCCATGTCCATTCCCTCTCTTTCTCCGTCCGTCGAGATCGTCGAGAACCATCCCGTTACGAGCTCCCGAAAAGTCGCCGAGTACTTTGGCAAAGACCACAAGAATGTTCTCCAGTCCATTCAAACCCTCCCATGTTCTGAAGAATTTCGACGGCTGAATTTTCAGCCGTCTTCCTATCTCAACGCCCAGGGCAAATCTCAACCTGAATACCTCCTCACAAAAAACGGCTTCATTTTCCTGGCCATGGGCTTTACCGGCGCCAGGGCCGCGAGGATGAAGGAAGCCTACATCGCCGAATTCGACCGGATGGAGGAGACGCTTCGGAAGAGAGAGGGAGGAGCCCTTGCGGACCACAGACTCGGAACGCTCTCCCCGATCCGGCAGGACCTCCTCCGGCGGGCCGTCGTCCGGAAAGCGGAAGATGCGGGAGTTCCTCCGGGAAAGATCTGGTATCGGCTCATGGACGCGTTTCGCATGCCGAGCCACCTCCACCTCGCCCCGGAGTTCTTCGACCGGGCGCTTCTGTATCTCGAAACCCTGGACCTTTCGGAGGAGGTCCGGACGAAAAGACTATCAGACATAAAAAAAATCGGGGGAGGCGCATGAGCGTACAGGCAATATCCTGAATTTTCAAAACGGAGGGCCGTTTGTTCCCTCAGGATCCGGGCGGTTTTCAAAGCCGGCTCAGTGGCCTGATTATTGAGACTGATACAGTAAGAAAATTTAAGCGATATTGTGTAATTCCGGGAAGAATCACTGTAAGTGAAAAGGAGGTTCGATGAGAAGGCAGGACGATGACCGCAAAGCAAAAAAGTATCGGGTGGAAATGGTGATGAAAAATCTCGGGATGCCCGACTGGGAGAGGGAAAAAGAGATTTTGTCCAGGATCGTCATGAGTCCTGGCGTTTACGATGGAGTGCCGACCCTTCGGGACTCGGAGGTTCCGGTCGAACTCGTCTTCCGACTCCTGGGGGGAGGACACTCGGAGATCGAGGTCAGGGACCTTCTGGATCTTTCGGAAGAAGACCTCCGGGCCGTCTTCGTCTACGCCGGAACTCTCGTTGAGGAAACCAGCCAGATCCGGAATCGTGCAGAAAGAAAAATCGGTTTTGCGGGAGGGACTCACTGATGAATCTGCTCAAAAATCTGAAAGATTGGATGAGAAAGAAAAAAGAGATGAAAAAGAATCTATTCGTGATTTTGGTTCTGATCTCTCTGGCCGGATTCTTTCCCGGACTGGCTTTATCTGCCGACCTGGGCGGAAATTTTGGTATCAAAGGAGGAATGAGGCAGGGAAGCATTGATCCAACGGATCCCAAAGTTCAGGTTGTCCATTGCCGGTTGAATCGTCTTACAGACCTCGTTTTTCCAGGAAAAATCGAAGAGGTCGTCATGAGCGACCCCTCCGATTTCAAACTAGCAACAATCCGCCACAAATCTCGAACACATCTGGTTCTCAAGCCCCTGAAAGATTCGACATCGGATTTATTCGTTTTCGGGGTCAATTATGTCCGTTATCTGAGATTGAAGGCTGTTTCGAAGGGACAGGACTATCAGGTTCGTATCTATGCGAGGAGGGATAAACGGGCACCACATCCTTAAGAAGACACGCATATCCTTTTTTTAAGGGAGTTCTCATCTCTCCAAAATTTATGGAAGTGTCTTCCGGAATATTGGCCATACAGGACTTTTTAGAACTGAAGACCCCTTTGGCCAAAGCGACTGGATTCTGTGGGGAGCCAGCGACTTTCCAGAGAACCCATTGGTATCGGGAATTTGCCGCTCCGGTTTCATTTTCGTCAGCAAAGACAGAACGAAGGCAACTTCCAAAAACCGACAGGAAAAAGAACAGGGTGAAAACAACCAAGACACGTTTTGCTCTCATGCGACCTCCTTTTTTGAAGGGATGAAGAAATAAAACCATGACCACCCTACCAAAAACAAAAAATGAAATCATCTCCGCTAACGCTCTCCGCCAGGCCCGGTATGCGGAAAAAATGAGAGCCCAGGGCAGAAAAAAACTCACCCTCTGGGTTCTGCCTGAGGAAGAACAGTTCATCCGGGCCTTTATTCTTGGCCCCCGGAAGAAAATGGAAGAGGACCTTTCATGATTCTCCCCCCCTTGACTTCCCCCACAGCCCGGTTTACGCTCTTCCCAGGTGCTAAATACACCTCGTTGAGCGCACGCCCGCGCGAAAGATCGGGGATTTTTTTGTCCTGCCTCCTTTTTACCCCCAGTCTCTCATCTCATGCCGGGCGTGCGGCGATATACAATACCCGAAAGGGAAATAAGCCCGCCGCCTCAACGCGGTATTTAGCGCCCGGCGCCCATTCTGTGCGTCTCGCATCAAAGGCTAAATACCTTTCGTTGAGGTGCCCCATGTCCATTCCCGCTCTTTCTCCGTCCGTCGAGATCGTCGAGAACCATCCCGTCACCAGTTCCCGAAAAGTCGCCGAGTACTTCGGCAAACGCCACGACAACGTTCTTAGAGACATTCAATCTCTCCCCTGCTCTCCGGAATTCACTGAGCTCAATTTTGAGGCCAGTGAATACACCGACTCCACAGGCCGCAAACTCCCTGAATACCTCCTCACAAAAAACGGCTTCATTTTCCTGGCCATGGGCTTTACCGGCGCCAGGGCCGCGAGGATGAAGGAAGCCTACATCGCCGAATTCGACCGGATGGAGGAGGCGCTTCGGAAGAGAGAGGAGGAGGCCCTT